>ENA-OWZO01000130-OWZO01000130.1-human-gut-metagenome-genome-assembly--contig:-NODE-130-length-60747-cov-14.354660_pt1 | contig 60747 bp, 50 predicted proteins | sample MGYA00249260_ERZ652115 | MGnify/ENA primary metagenome ERZ652115 (study PRJEB26925, sample SAMN05827127) | human gut metagenome | biome: ENVO:2100002; feature: ENVO:00000062; material: ENVO:00002003...
AAGCACGTAGCAATTCGGTATCAGAGGGGTCAAAATACCTTTTGACCCCAACATCATCATATTCAGTCTTTCATGTCCTCTAACAGCTCTGCGGCCAGGAAGACCAGACTGCCCAGAAACACAAAAATATCGCCAAGATTGAATATCACATTTTTAAGACGCTTAAACTCAATAGAAAAATAGTCCACTACATAACCTTTTACCAGGCGGTCATACAGATTGCTGATGGCGCCTCCTAAAACCATGGAAAGGCCGATCTTCTGGGCCACACAGCCCTTTTTTGTAAAAAGAGCCGCCAGTGCGCCTGCAGCTGCAGATGTGACCGCCAGGGGAATACCTTTTACAAGCTGGGGGCGCTCTTTCATAAAGCCAAAGGGAAAACCTGGATTATAGCTTTTATGAATGCGTATAAAACCTTTCGTGCCAGGAAGATCTCTGGGAAATTCTTCAGCGCCTTCCCGTTCTATTTCGTCTTTTATAAATAAGTCAAGAGCGGCAATGCCGCCTGTAAGCCATGGTAAGAACATATTTTGGTCCGTCCTTTCTTGTAAGATCGACTTATGGATACACATTTTCCGTATTTTTCTGCCTGCTTTTATTTTACTATAATCTCCCTATCACGTCCAGTTATACAGGCAATGTTCATAACCCTAAGATCCAGTACATTTCCATGAAAACAAGGGGCAGTACAGCCGCAATATACATATGATCCCCATTTATCCCATATACTTACAACAACACAGCTTTACAGAAAGGCACTTCCATGCCCTCATGCACCTTAAATCCTGCTTCTGAAGAAGTGGCAGACTTTATCTATCGCTTCGGCTCCCTGCAAAATAACCTCCGCGACCCGGAACAATTTCCCTGTGTAGACTATGTGAGCAATGATTATGCCATTTTTTATACTCCTTTAAACGAAGCGCTTCCGGTCTCCCTGGAACGTTATCCTTACTACAGCATCCCCGGTCTTTTTACCCTTTTAGACGACTCTGCCATGGAAGCTTCCGGTATTCTGGCAGCTTTACAGACACCAGCTCTTTCTAATATGGGCAAAGGCGTTCTCGTCGGCATCGTAGATTCCGGCATTGACTATACCAGCCCTGCTTTCAGAAATGACGACGGCACCACCCGCATCCTTGGGATCTGGGATCAGACACTGCCGGAGGACACTTCTGTTCCGACTTCCGGTGTACCTGACTATTATCCCATGGGCGGTGCTTCTTATGGAACGGAATTTACCAGAGAAGATATTAATTCAGCCCTTGCATCTGATGATCCATTTTCCCTTGTGCCGTCAAAAGATGCCAATGGCCACGGCACCTATTTAGCCGGCCTTGCAGCAGGAAGATCATTTCCCCTGCAAAATTTTACAGGTGCTGCCCCTATGTCAGACCTTGCCATAGTAAAATTAAAGCCCGCAAAAAAATATCTGCGGGACTATTACCTGATCCCCGAAAAAGCAGATGCTTTTCAGGAAAACGATATTATGATGGGTATTAAATACCTGCGGGTCCTTGCAGACCGGTTCCGCCAGCCCCTTGTTATACTTCTTGGTCTTGGAAGCAATTACGGCAGTCATACCGGCAGTTCCCCCTTAAGTCAGGTAGCCCAGAATTACGGGGGATTTTTCGGCATTGCCACTGTGATCGCAGCGGGAAACGAAACAGGGCTTGCCCACCACTACGCAGGAAGGCTTTCCGCTGACACCTCTTATGAGGATGTAGAACTGAGGGTTGGAAAAAAAGAAGCAGAACGGGGATTTATCCTGGAGCTGTGGTCCTCTGCCACAGAACTTTATACAGTAGGCTTTGTTTCTCCCGGAGGAGAGCGGATCAACCGCATCCCTATTTTAGCTAACAATGAAACCAGGATCCCATTTTTACTGGAAAACACTACAGTCACTGTAAATTATGAGCTGATCGAAGCAGGAAGTGGCAGCCAGCTGGTATCCATGCGCTTCGAAAAGCCCTCTGCAGGTATCTGGACGATCCGTGTATACAATACACAGTTTCTCACAGGAGATTACCACATGTGGCTGCCGGTCCAGGGCTTTATCTCTGATGAAACAGTATTTTTAAAACCAGATCCATCCAATACCATCACTGTACCTGGAAACTCCCGTCTCCCTATTACAGTAGGTGCATATGATCACAGGAATAACAGTATCTACATCCACTCCAGCCGCGGCTACATCAGCAGGGATTCTGTAAAACCGGATCTGGCAGCACCGGGAGTAGACGTACTTGGACCTGCCAATACCTCAGTCCATTCCGGTATCCTAAAAAACACACAGACATTCACCCACCGCACCGGTACCAGCGCTGCCGCTGCTATTACTGCCGGAGCAGTGGCCAATCTTTTAAACTGGGGCATTGTAATGGGAAATTACCCCACAATGAGCGAAGCCTCTATTAAAAGCTACCTCATCCGGGGCGCATCCAGAAATCCGTCCCTTTCCTATCCCAACAGGGAATTTGGGTATGGTACTCTGGACCTGCTGCAGACCTTTCTCAAGTTGCGGGAATAACAGAGAGATCGGTTTACATCTGACGCATCTGGATCAGAGGGCCGCCTTTCTTCTCCAGATAAGGTCTTGTGACTACCACAGACCCAATATTCGGATCTTTTGGTATCTCATACATAATATCCAGCATAAATTCTTCCAGGATGGCCCTCAAAGCCCTTGCGCCGGTCCCACGCTTTAATGCTTCCTCTGCGATCCAGGAAAGGGCATCATCTTCAAACACCAGCTTCACCTCATCCAGCGCCAGAAGCTTCTCATACTGGAGCAGGATAGCATTCTTTGGCTCCTTTAAAATACGGATCATCATATCCTTATCCAGCCCCTTTAAAGTAACAGTCACAGGCAAACGTCCTAAAAACTCCGGTATCATGCCAAAGGTGCGCAGATCTTCATTGGTCACATGGCTCAGGATATCAGGATCATTGTCATAGCTGTCTTTCAAAGCAGCTCCAAAGCCCATGGAAGACTTCCTGGTCAGGCGCTCCTTAATGATATTTTCCATATCAGGGAACGCGCCGCCACAGATAAACAGGATATTATCCGTATTTACAGTAGCCATAGGTGTCATGGCATTCTTCTGGTTGGAACCTACCGGCACTTCTACTGTACTGCCTTCCAGAAGCTTTAACAGCTCCTGCTGCACAGATTCGCCGCTTACATCCCTGGTGTTGGTCTGCTTTTTCTTGGCTATCTTATCGATCTCATCAATAAAGATAATACCTTTTTCCGCACGCTTTACATCATTTCCCGCAGCTGCTAAAAGCTTGGAAACAACACTTTCAATATCATCGCCAATATATCCGGCCTCTGTAAGGGAAGTCGCATCTGCAATTGCCAGAGGCACATCTAAAAGCTTTGCCAAAGTCTTTACCAGATAGGTTTTTCCGCTTCCTGTAGGTCCGATCATTAAAATATTGGACTTTTCGATCACAACACCATCCGGATCCGTTCCGCCTAAAAAGGCACGTTTATAATGGTTATAAACCGCCACAGCCATAACCTTCTTTGCCTTGTCCTGGCCAATCACATATTCATCCAGTTTTCCCTTGATAATATGGGGTGCCGGAATATCCTTCATAGTCAGCTGCTTTTCCGGCTCCTTCTTCTTTTTTAATTTCTGCCGCTGGGGGATCTCATTTACCGGCGGCATCTGGGTGAGATCACTGAAATTCATGCCCATATAAGGCATATTTGGCATGTTTGGCATTTTAGAAAAATCCATACCGCCTTTTGTCACTGTATCAAAAGCCTTCTGCATACAGTCATGGCACAGGCACATGCCACCTGGCATAGTTATCATCGGTCCCGCTTTGCTCTCCGGTCTGCGGCACATGTAGCAGATCTTTTCGTAATTATCTGCATTATCACTGCTGCCATGAGCAGCCTTATCTTTATCCTGACTGCCATGGGCAGTCTTATCCTTATCCTGAATATCCTTCAGGTCTTCATCTTCAAAATTCTTATCTTCCACCATTTTTCTCCTTACTGCTTGCCACTTACCACAGTTCCCGGCAGTCCGGTCAGTGTTACAGGGATCTGTATTTCCTTATACTGGCCATCTTCCTGGCGCTGTACCAGCAATTCTATGGTTTCGCCTGCTTCATAGCCTTTTAAGAGCTTCTGCAATTCCTGCATGCTCTTTACAGTCATTCCATCTAATTTAGTAATGATATCCTTTTCCCTGAGCTGGGAATCAGCTGCCGCCCCGTCTTTCAGTATCTTGTATACATAAACACCCTTTGGCATACCAAAAGCAGCTGCTGCATCCTCATCCACAGTAGTTCCCTGTATTCCCAGATAGCCCCGCTTTTCTTCCGCGACCTCAGAACGTGTTTTCCTGTTCATCAGTTCATCTAAAATATCCTGAACACCGGAAACAGGAATGGCATAACCAATGCCTTCTACCTCTGTAGATGAATATTTAGCCGCATTAATGCCAATAACCTCTCCCTTCATATTCAGGAGAGCACCTCCGCTGTTTCCAGGATTAATAGCTGCGTCTGTCTGAAGCAGCACTCTTGCATTACCATCGGAAGTCTTTATTTCCCGGTTCAGCGCGCTTACATAGCCTACTGTAACAGACTGTCCATATCCAAGGGCATTTCCAATGGCGATCACTCCCTGACCAACCTTTAAGCCATCTGAATCTCCCAGCCTTGCAACTGATATCTTCTCTTTCGTTTCCTGTGGAATCTGATCCAACGGAACAGAAATAACTGCCAGATCTGTATCTGTGTCCGTTCCCTTTACAGCTGCATCTACTGCTGCATCATCCACAAAGGTGATCTTTAAGGACACTGTATCCTGTACCACATGATTGTTAGTAACAATCAAAAGCTCTGTATCGTTTTCCCCGATAATAATACCGGAGCCGCTGCTTGGCACTTCATAGGACTGGCTTCCGCCTCCAAAAAACCAGCCAAATCCAAAATCCGGCATCTGGTAAACTGCTGTACTGGCAACTGCCACTACCGCAGGCATGGCCTCTTCTACCACCTGTGAAACATCTGTAGCCGGTGCCGGGACTGTTGGCGCTTCAGGAAGGATCCCCGGTACATTTCCACCTGGAAATGGCTCAGGCAGCAGTTCTTCTCCCTGTTCAGGCAGTTTCTCATCTGATGAAACAATGGCAAAAAACTGGGAAACCATTCCGGAAGATGCGATCTGTACACCTGTCATCACTGTTCCTGCCACAGTTCCAAAAAGGACTGCCGAAAGAACGATCCATGCCGTCTTTTTCAATAAACTGTTTTTCCTCATGTATGTTCGTCTTCCCTTCTTAAAAAACTAACGGACATGTCACCTGAGGGTGACATCATCATTTTATACTGAATCTATCATTTCAGCAAGTGCAGAATATGGAAGTAAAAAAAGAGATCCCGCAGACCATACTTTCGCGGAATCTCTTCATTTATCCTTTACAGCCCAGACATATGCCGGTCTATAACATCTATTCTCACACTCACATCAGGCTGCCGGTACGATCATCGCTCCCGGACCGCCTGTATTCTCTTCCTGAATGCTGTTTTCAGGGCTGAACTGTGAAGCTGCTGTTGTCTCACGGCTTCCAGGACCAACTGCTTTGGTTGCAGCCTCTGTTGTTGCCGCTTCTGTAGCAGGTGAAGGTGACAAAGTACCGCTTGGAACTGTAGGCTTTAAACCTTCACTGGATTCTCCCGGATGAGGCGCCTTTGTGGTCTCTCCCGGATGTGCCTGGCTGGTCTCACCTGGATGCAACGAGCTTTCAGAGCTGTGTCTGCTGGTCTGTGGAATATAATCTTCCGGCGGATCGATCACATTTCCATCCTCATCTGTTTCATACTCAAAATCAGTTTCGCCGTCAATGATGCTCTCATCCACAGCTGAGGTGCTTTCATTGTTCGTATCAGAAGAAGAGCTGCTTTCTGAATTATCCTTCTGTGTACTCTTTTCATCTGTTTTGGCTTCTGTTTCCTTTGGAGTATAACCACCACCGGTTCCAACATCACCAACTGGCTTTCCTTCCTTGTAAAGACCTGTGTCAGATGCGATCTGTGCACTGATCTTCTTTACCATATCACTTGGTGTGTAATTCTCATCATTAAAGAGGAACTTATGAAGAGAGATCACGTTGCTCTCCAGTGTCTGCGGGATAACACAGTCACCCTTTTTCCCCATAGTCACATCACTTCTTGCCTCAGGGAATCCTGCTGTCTCTCCAATATGATAACGGGTCAGGTTCTTTGCTGCCGGGATCACATCATCCAGAGTGACACTGCTTAAGATCTGTGGGAATACAACTTCCATTACATTATTAACAACTGAGAAATTTGCCTTTTTAAGCTTGTCAAAGCTTAACTGGATGATCTTTCTCTGACGTTCAGTTCTTGCAAAGTCTGTATCCATTTTCCTAAGACGTGCATAGGCAACTGCCTGGATGCCATCTAAATGGTTTGGTCCGGCGCTCTTTAACTGGTAAGAACCAACACCGGTAGAATTTACAGTCTCTGTAATATAGGCATTGATATAGTAGAACTCTGCCTTGCTCAGCTCTACGTCCACACCGCCTAAAATATTAATAGCATCTGCCACTGCCTTCCAGTTAAAGGTAGCATAATCATCGATCTCCAGATCCAGGTTCCTATTTAAGGCCTCTACTGCCTGCTTTGGACCGCCTCTGAAATATGCCTGATTGATCTTATTATAGCCGTTCTTATCATCCACGTTCAGATAAGTATCCCTAAAAAGGCTGACTAATTTAATCTCGCCGGTTTCCTGGTTGATATTGCAGATAATGATAACGTCGGACATATTTCCTTTTCCAACAGAACTGTCACGGCTATCCACGCCAAACAGTGCTACCGTCCAGTAGCCCCTCATTGCCTGCTCTTTTTCCATGGAAATATAGGGGTTAGTCATATCTGCCTTATTAAACTCTGTATCTGTCTGCATCAGAGACATCATACGCTTTCCATACCAGCCTGCGCCGATAAGGGCCAGGGCAATGATCTCGGCCACAATAAAAATGATAATCGTCCTTAAACGGCTCTTTCCGGCCCCGGCAGCTGTCCTGCTGCCTCTTCCTGTACTGCCTCTTCCTATGCTTCTTCCTGTGCTGTCTGTCCCTGAAGTTCTGCCTGTGCGTCCGGAAGATGGGTATTTCCTTCCTTCTTTTCTGCGGCTGCGTCCTCTTTTCAGTTCGTCATCCGTCTCAAATTCGTTGTCAAAATCGTGATTCATGTACATTTCCTCATTGTAATGGTAACGGTTTTCGCTATGCGCTGTATCAGTGATCAGTAGGCATTCTTATTAATAAAGCCCTTGAATATAGTCAGGAACATGATCTTAAAATCAAATCCCAGACTCCAGTTTTCAATATAATACAGATCGTGTTCGATCCTCTTTGTAATAGAAGTATCACCCCTGTAACCATTGACCTGTGCCCATCCTGTAAGACCCGGTCTTACCTGGTGCTTGATCATATAACGTGGGATCTCTTCCTTAAACTTTTCTACAAAAAGAGGCCGCTCCGGTCTTGGGCCTACCAGACTCATATCCCCGATGAGGATATTAAAAAACTGAGGCATCTCATCAATGCTTGTCTTTCGTATAAAACGTCCAACCGGAGTAACCCGTGGATCATGTGGAGTAGTCCACTGCTTTTTCTCCTTGTTTGGATCCTGGACTTCCATGGAACGGAATTTAAACATTTTAAAAGGACGGTTGTGCAGTCCGATGCGCTCCTGACTGTAAATGACCGGTCCCGGAGAAGTGATCTTGATCAGTGCTGCTGTGATCAGCATAAGGGGTGAAAACAGAGTGATTCCAAAGAGTGCCCCGAAAATATCCACACAACGCTTTACCGTAGCATTAAATACATTGGTCAGCGGCACATGGCGGATATTGATCACAGGAAGTCCCTGAAGATCTTCCATATAAGGGATCGTAGGGATAATATTATTGTAATCCGGAATAAATTTCGTATGCACGCCGGATTTTTCACAGGCTGCTACGATCTGTTCCAGATTTGCGTACTCACCGATACTTAATGTAATAACGATCTCATCTAATGTATTGGCAGCAAGAAATGTCTCCAGATCGGAGATCGGTCCTAAAACCGGGATCTTCTTATAAACATAGCCTGGATCTTTATGGTCATCCAGGATCCCCTGGATGTGGTATCCCCATTCCGGATTTAAGGATACCCGGTCAATAAAACCTTCTGCCGCACGGCTGTAACCGATCATAAGCACATGCTTCTGATTATAGCCATTGGTACGCAGAGAGCGTAAAAACAGACGGATCGCCAGTCTCTCTCCTGCCAGAAGAAGAATATTCAAAGCAAAAAACACCAGGAGCATTCTGGTCGAGAAATACCCCAGATGAACAATAAAGCTTCGTCCGCCGAAAAGGATCAGCGTAAAAAGCATCAGACCAATCACATTTGCCTTACAGATATTGGCAAATTCGACCCGTCTTCCCTGGATGCGTTTGGGTACATACAGGTGAAAGCAGCCGTTTAAGATCAGATAAACAGGAACAATAAATATAAGAGCCACAAAATAAGGCCCCGGCTCAAGGGTGGCTCCCCTTAAAGGCACCACCTTACCGCTGACGATAATAAACCATGCCAGCACATAGGCTGCTGCTGTCACCATTGCATCCAGAAGCACCTGAACATGGTTCAGGCTTTTCTGGTTATCTTTAATCATTGTATATCACCTTTTGTTGGATTCCTGGTCCGCTCATTTTCCCGGTCGGGGAAAATAGCTGTTCATTCAAAACATTATACATGATACATTCCCATTATTCCATAGCTTTTCTCTTAAAATTATAATAAAATTTGTGCTTCTTGTTTTCATGAATGATGGAAACAAGAAGATGTAATGGCTGAACTCACAATTTTGCCGCCTGTCTCGCCAAAAATTCCCGGATATACAGCAGGGTTCCGGTACATAACCCCCACTCAATAGCCAAATAATTTTTCAGATGCTTCTTATCATATTTCACTTTTCTGCACTGTTTTGCAGTTTTAAATCCCTCTTTTAAACCGTCAATGTAATCCTTCCCAAAGCCGATCTTCCTGAAAAAAGCATATTTTACCAGGATCCCAAGTCCCAGGGGAAGACTGTTTAATACCAGCTGGAAAAGGGGCATGTTTTTATAATTCAGATACACATTATTCCTTGCTGCCAGCCGCACCTTAAAGGAATTATAGCGGGAACCGCTGGTGCCGCTTCCTACATGATAAACGACCGCTGTGGGACAGTAAATATTATCATATCCATAGATACGGGCCCTGTAGCCCACATCAATATCTTCCAGATATGCAAAATGCATCTCATCAAAATAACCGATGGTCTCAAATACCTCCCTGCGGTAAATAGCAGCCCCGGCACAGGCAGAAAATACTCGGCAAACATGGTTATAGCCGCCGGAAGGCCGTCCCACGCCCCTTTGAAAAGCCCATCCCATAAGAGTATACATATCTCCCGCATCATCCATTTTGCTGTGGTCATACAGCTGGATCATCTTGCTGCTGACAGAAAATATCTTCGGCGAACGCTCAATGGCCTTTATCATTTCCCCGATATAATGGCAGTCCGGCTCTGTATCATTATTTAAAAGGATCACATAAGGTGTTTTTGACGCCCTGATCCCCACATTGACAGCTCCAGAAAATCCGGTGTTTGTCTCAAGGAAAATACTTGGGATCTCATGTTCCTTTAACCATTCCACACTTCCGTCCCCAGAGCCATTATCCACCACCAGGATCTCAAAATCCCGGCAAATCTGCATCTCCAACGCCTTAAAGCATGGCTCCATAAACTTAAGTCCGTTATAATTTGGGATAACCACCGTTACTTTCGCAGCATTACTCATCACTGTTTTTCTCCTCAGGTGCAAACTTGTCGTAAACAGACAGGTCGTATGGCTCTCCGATCTTTTCTTTTAAGAGATCGCGAAGAGCAAAATTGGACTTTCTAAGGGTCAGGTTCGGGTTGTAGTAAGGATCACCATTTTTAATGATATCCGGCCACTTCTTAATGAAAATAGCCACTTCCCTGTTAAATCTGGCCACCTTCTCCGGTGTATCTTCCAGACCTCTAGACTTGGACTCATAATGGTAAAGGGTTGCATAAGGTGCATACACTACCAGTTTTCCCAGTGCCCGCACTTTCATGCAGTAATCAATATCATTAAAGGCAACTGCCAGCTCGGTACTTAAACCGCCAACTGCCTCAAACACAGACTTTTTAGTCATTAAGCAGGCCGCAGTAACGGCGCTGTAATCCTGGGCACACATTGCCCTGTGGAAATAGCTGTTTTCTGCCTTGTGAAGACCGATAAAGGTATGTCCTGCAATACCGCCAAAGCCAATAACAACACCTGCATGCTGGATTGTATCATCTGCATACAGCAGCCTTGCACCTGCAATGCCAACGTCCTCTCTCTGGCAGAAACCAAGCATTTCCCGTATACTGTCAGGCTCCAGCAGCTCTGTATCATTATTCAGAAGAAGCAGATATTCGCCCTTTGCAAAAGATGCGCCGAAATTATTGATAGCAGAATAATTAAAGCCCTCTTTCCAGGTGACTACATGGAACGCCGGATGCTTTTCTTCCATTTCCTCATAATAAGCAAAGGTCTCCGGCTCTGTACTGTTATTTTCCACAATAATAAATTCCAGGTTCCGGTAGGTAGATTTCTCTAAAATAGAGCGGACGCACACATCCAGATCCCTGCTGTGATCCTTATTGGGGATAATAATAGAAACTAAGGGTTCCCCCTTGATCTTAAAGGTAGTATGGTAAATACCATAATCTACACCCTTTTCCACTTTCTCTGCTGCAATGCCCATACGCTCATAATGAGCCATAATAGCTCTGGCTCCCGCCTCAAAAGCATACATCTTGCTTTCCGGGTTGCTGGCAGTTGATCCCTGATGACAGCGCCAGTGATACAGCACCTGGGGAATGTGGACGATTTCTTTTGCCTGTTCTGTGCAGCGGAAGATAAAATCATAATCCTGCGCCCCGTCAAATTCCTGTCTGAAGCCGCCCACCCGGTCCAGTAATTCCTTTTTTACAACAAATAAATGACAGATATAATTTACACTGGTGAGCAGATCCGGGTTGAAATCCGGCTTAAAATGGGGATCAAATAAGGCTTTTCCATCCATATCCAGCTTATCTTCATCAGAATACAGCACATCACAGTCCGGATGCTTATTAATAGCCTTTGCCACCTCATAAAAAGCCTGGGGCGGAATGGTATCATCATGGTCTGCCAGGATCACAAAATCACCGGCTGCCATAGAAAGGGCCCCATTGGTATTTCCTGCAATGCCACGGTTTCCCCCTAAGATCTCATAATGGATACGGGGATCCTTTTCTGCATATTTTTTCAGAACCTTTTCCACATCCTGACCTCTTGGGCTGCCGTCTGCAATGCAGACCTCCCACTGTCCATAGGTCTGGTCCAGAATAGAGTCTAACATTTCTTTCAGATACCGTTCCGGTGTTTTGTATACCGGTATCACCACGGAAAATAAAGGCTCATACTCAAAATGAGTCTCCCTCTGGGCCTTTAAGTCTTCTTCTGTAGGCTTTGTCAGGTCATACCACTCACCGTAGTCGTAATCATTGTCCAGTCCCTGGATCTTGTGACAGGACTTTTTAATAAGGGCACGAAGACCATTTTCCTTCCAGAAATCAAGGGCAACGTGGACTGTTTCCATGTTCATCAGATCCTTGATCTTTTCCATGCGCTTATGGGCCACACTGGCTCTCTTTGTGATCAGTTCTTCATTATATTTGATCTTTGCCTGTCTGCCGTCACAGCGGATCAGCAGCCAGTAACTTTTTCCCCGCTCATAAGGAAACTGGATATCAAAACCAAATTCCCGATCGATCACTTTCTTAAAATAAATCTGGCTTACATCATCTCTTCTGGTAGAGACCATTTTGCATTTCACCGGCTGGTGATGTTCATCCTCTACCCGGAAAGTGACCTTGCTCTCCGGTGACTTTCCCAGTGCCCAGCCGTTTAATGTGATCGAATTTTCACGGATACGGACCACATCTACCTTATACTTCATTTTCCTTACCGTCCTTTGTATCTACGTTCTTTGCATTTACGTCCTTATTGGCATTTTCCCTTTTCTGGTCAAAATTCAGTCTTTCTTCTTCAATGACCAGAGGACGCTTCATCACACGCTGGTTGATACTCATAATATACTCACCCAGAAAACCAATGAAAAATAACTGGACAGAGCCTAAAAACAGCATTCCAATGAGCATTGGCGCCATACCTGCCGGGAAACGGTCCCACCAGATCAGCTTCATTACCAGATAGACCAGTGCAATGATCATACTTCCTGCTGCGCAGATACCGCCGAAAATAGTGGCCAGACGAAGTCCCTCTTTTGTATAAGAAGTAACACTTAACATAGCCGCATCATAAAGACGGTAAAAGTTGTTGTGTGTCTTACCTGCACGGCGTTTTGGCTGCTCATAAGGAATCTCCTTGCGCTTGTAGCCAAGCTCTGCCACGATGCCGCGTAAAAATGGTGTTGGATCATCTAATTTACGCAGGATCTCAATAAATTCCCTGTCATAAAGGCCGGAGCCTGTGAAATGCTCGATCTGCTCTACCTCTGACATCTTTTTAATGACCTTATAATAACAGGTACGAAGCCAGTACATAACCTTATTTTCCTTGCTGCTGGTCTTAATACCGATAACGATCTTATAGCCCTTTTCCCATTCATGGACATACTTTGGTATCATTTCTACCGGATCCTGGAAATCCGCTACCATTTCAATCACACAGTCACCTGTCACCTGAAGCATGCCATAGTAGGGGGAATTAAACTGACCGAAGTTTCTGGCATTAAAAATAGCCTTTATCTTCGGGTTCTGCCTGCAAAGCTCCCGGATCACATCACGGGTGCCGTCAGTGGAATCATTATCAATAAATACAAGCTCATAGTCATACTGGGGCAGCTCCTTCTCTATAATATCGGTAACTGCCTTGCTGATAGGGCCTGCATTTTCCACTTCATTATAACAGGGAATCAATACACTGATCTTTTTCATAGGTTTTTGTTCTCTTTCTCTTTTTTCATCATCGTCTCAATGCCTTTACGGAAGGTAAATCTTTCCTGCCAGCCACCGGTAAGCAGCATAAGGCGGGAAATATCCGGCTTTATGGAAAGCGCGCCTTCTTTTGCCTGAACAAAGGTGCCATATTCCAGTTGGCCTGCGCCGCCGGCAATGGTATGGATCTCCTCAACAAAGTCCTTTAACACCCTGGTGTCCTTGCCTGCAATATTTACGATCGTATTTACAAGTCCGTTTTTCTTAAACCCTTCCTCTGCTGACTGGGGCAGATGTGTATACAATTCATATACAGCTTCCACTGCATCATCAATGTACATAAAATTCCACTGATGCCTGCAGGCGCTTAAAGAAACCTTGTTTCCCGCCGGAAGCTCCCGGACCAGTGTTGAAATAATAGACCAGGGATGATCTCCTGTTCCATATACACTGAAAAAGCGCAGATGCACATAATGGAGTCCCAGGTCTGTGCAAAGCGGTGCTGCTTTCTGGTAGAACTCCCATTTTGCCTTTCCATACTGGTTTACAGGATGACAATCAATATCCTCCTGCATAAAACCGTCTGTCAGGCCATATTCCACTCTGGAACCGGCATCCATAAACATGGTACAACCAAGCTCCTTTGCTGCACGGATGCATTCTAAAGAACCGTCCACATTTTTTGCCTGAACCTGTGGCGAGTCGATCTCCTGACGGTTTACACCACCCCAGGCAAGATGAAAGAAAGCATCTGCCTGTCCGATCTGGCCTGTGCAGTCCATTACATTGCTTAAACCACAGGAAACCATATGAAGTTTTTCATCCTTTGGAAGTGCCTCTAAATGGCTGGACTCCGGACGCACCAGTGCAAAAACCTCTGCCCCTTTCTCCAAAAACAGTTTCGCCAGATTACTTCCAATAAAACCAGTAGCTCCTGTTATGACTATTCTCATTCCATTTCCCCCTAAACCATTTCCAGATGATTAGAGCGCATGGCACGTATCTCTATTTTATCACCAAAACGTTCTCTGATGATCTTTGCGATCTCGTCTGTATAGCCGGGAGCTGTGATCACAATGGCATCTACCGGATGTTCTTCAAAATGATCCGGCGGTACAATCGGCAAATGGGATGCAGGAGCAAATTTGCCATGCTTAAATGGGGCAGAATCAATAATATACTCCACATTTTTCCCAAGGCTGGTAGTAGCCGCCAGAGTAAAGCCCTGATGACTGGCACCCCACATACATACCTTCTTGTTCCATGCCTTCAAATACTTCATATATGTGTCCATTTCAGAACGCAGGTTTACATAACAATCAAGGAGGTTTTCTGTTTCCATCTGGGGACGCTTGCGCACCACCAGAGATAAGGTATCCCTGTTAACCATAGACGCCTCTAACACTGCAAAGCCGCAGCGCTCCATAAGAGAGGTAAGAGTATCAAAGGTATAATACGCAATGTGGTCACGGATCAGCTCATAATAGCTGCTGTGTTCCATAATATACTCAAAGCTGGGCACAGTGACCAGTCCTATGGCATCATCTTCCAGATTATTCCAGATGGCCCTGAGCATAGTCACCGGATCCGGCTGATGTTCCAGGAAATTAAAGGACAAAAATACATCGTAAAGTCCCCCTGGGATCACTGTATCCTCTGTCTCTGTAAAGCCCTGTACCACATCAATGCCCTTGCTCTTTGCCAGCTTCACCAACTCCGGATCATGTTCCATTCCATGGACCTCTACCGGAAATTCCTTTAAAACCTGCAAAAACTCCCCTTGTCCACAGCCAACTTCAATAAATCGCCTGCCTTCCAGGTGATAGGTCTCTATGAGATGTTTATACTGCTTTCTGCGAAGCTCTGCCATAGTGGTAGAATATCCACCGGCACGGATCACATCCCGGTAATAATCCACAGGCTCGCAGTCAAACTGCACCAGACCACAGCCGCTGCACTGGCATAGATCCAAAGTCAGTCCCTTATCTGCTCCCACATGGTCTGCATCAGGCATATGCTGCGCAGATGCCGGCATATTATCTAATGTAAGAAGCGGGGTCTCCCAAAGAGGAGCTCCGCAGGCAATACAACGTTTCATTTAACCTGTTCTCCTTTTATAGTCTCCAAAATTCCTTCTTTAAATGACACCTGCTGGTGAAAACCAATGGCATTTTTTAGCTTGCTAAGCTCCGGCATCAGGGAAACACAGCCTTCTGCATTTGGCGGCCGGTACCCGAACTCATAGCTTCCTTTTTCACCGCAGATCATAAATAACTCTTCTATATACTCTTTTAAAGGTCTTGTATCTTCTCCTGCCACATTATACACGCCTGCTGCGGCTTTGCCAAGAAGAAGTTTTACCAGTATCCTGGCTGCTTCCCCTACATACAGGAAGTTCCACTGCTGGGTGCATGGCCCCATTTCCATATGTCCGCCGGATAAAAAGGTACGGATACAGGTCTCAATAAGGGACCATGGATGATCACCTGGGCCATATACACTGAAAATGCGGGTATGGATGTAATCTACCCCCAGTTCCTTTGCTGCCTTCGATGCCTGCTGATACACCAGTACCTTATCCTTTCCATATTCAGATACAGGATGACACTGCTGTTCCTCTTTCATCCAGCTATCACAGATCCCATATTCTGCCTGTGAGCCGGAAAACAGGAAACGGCTGCAGCCAAGAGCCGCCGCTGTATAAAGAGCCTGAATAGCGTAACCAATGTTCTTTTCCTGCAGCTTTACATCCTTTCTCTTGTCACTGCCTGCGCCGTCCCAGCCTAAATGAAGCCATGCTTTTGCCTGCAATTCCTCTTTATTGTAAATTTTTTCCAGTTTTTCAATCTCTCCCAGCTCACAAAAGCAAAGTTCCAGATTTCCAATGCTCTCTCCTTTTTGCTCTGCCCGCTGTTTTAAATCCTTAAAAAGCTCCTGTAATGCCCCGGCCCCGGCAGATGCCGGCCGGGATACTGCAAGCACATTTTCCCCATTTACCAAAAGCTCTTTTACAGCTGCCCTTCCAATAAAACTGGTAGCTCCTGTAACGATCACAGTCATAGGATGATCGGCCCTTTCTTAGTTACATCTTTTATTTTTTACATCGCTTAGTTACATCTCTTTTTTACTTACATTTATCCTTTGATCCTTGGAATGATCATATTCTCATCCATTTCCTCATCAGGAAGGAAGGGAGCCAGATCTTCCAATGGAGGAGATACCAGTGTTCCATCCGGCAGACGTTTCGCAGATGACTTAGGCTCAAAGTTCTGATCCGTAGATACAAAGATCTCACAGATCACAGGTCCTTCCATTGCCAGTGTTTTCTCCACAGCCTCTGCCAGCTCCCCATTATGCCCTGCTCTCACATAAGGATAACCATAGGCAGCTGACAATTTCTCCATATCCGGGAAGCTAAGGTCACCGCTGTCATATCCAATGCCTATTAACGGCTCACCAAAGAAATTTTTCTGGGTCTGGCGGATGGAATGATAGCCGCCATTGTTGATCAGAAAGATCTTAATTCCCATTTTATGGTGGATAATGGTCTGCAGCTCCTGGATATTCATCTGGATGCTTCCGTCACCAGTTACCAGGATCACATCTTCCCCTTCCCTGGCAGCGCCCATGCTGTAAGCACCGTCCTTTCTGGAAGCGGCCCAGATACCGATCGCTGCCGGAAGATCATATCCCATGGACGCCACTGCTGAATTGGAGATAAATCTCTGTCCCTTTTTAATGATCTGGGCATGACCGCCTACAACGCAGGCAGAACCATTTCCCACTACTGTGATCTGGTCTTCCTTCAAACGGCTGCTGATAGCCTGAATAGCTGCGTATACATTAGCTGCCTTCTCTTCACTCTGGGCCCAGTGCTTCTCCTGTACCACCGGATATTTTTTCTTCCACATAGCACAGGTCTCATTCCAGGTCATTCCCTTAATGCCTTCACCATAAGCAAAGACCTGCTTCTTCCCCGGCTCACTTAAACTATCTGGAAGTGTATCCTTTTCTGCCTCCAGTACCTGATCCAGGCACTGATCCATCACTGCCAGCAGGTCTGCTGCATCTGCATGGACCGGCATATCCACATGTATGGAAGGCTTCTTTAACTCTTCCTCATCAATATCATTTACGATCACATAAGCAGCTCTGGCCCATGTTTTATAGTTATAGCCCACCTGGCGGATGCTTAAACGGCTGCCAACAGACAGCACCAGATCACTGTTCTGGATAGCAAAATTTCCCGCCCGGTCTCCCATATTTCCGCCGCGGCCTGTATATAATGGATGCTCATCCCAGATACAGTCCTCACTGTCCCAGCCGGTAACTACCGGAATACCCAGCTTTTCAGCTACCTTCATAAAGGTCTCATGGGCACCAGCCAGACGGATGCCATTTCCCGCATTGATCACCGGGCGTTTTGCCTGACGGATCTTTGCGATAATAGTCTTTGCTGTCTCTTCTGTCACTTTCTCTGGAAGGACCTGGCGTTTTTCCCCTTCGCCCGCTTCATCTTCCGGGATAGCAGGCACATTTTTCTTCTCTGCCCAGCCATTTCCCCCTTTTTCATAATCTTCCGGGTCAAATCCAACAAGCTCATCTGTTTCCACATAAGCGCCCTGGACATTTAAAGGAATATCCAGCCAGCTTGGACCCTTGCGGCCGGAATCAGCCAGATACAATGCCTTTTCCATACAATAACGGATACGCATAGGATCAATGACCATTTCTGAATACTTAGTCATACAATCAATGGCCTTACAGATATCAAATTCCTGATCCCCCATAGCGCGGATGCCTGTGCCTGACCAGCGGGCTGTGGTATCATAGCGCACCTGTCCTGAAAGCACGATCATAGGGATCGAATCCAGCCACGCTCCCAGCACACCGGTAATGGCATTGGTGCCCCCAGGTCCTGTTGTTACGCAAAGAGCTGCCATTTTATTATGGATCCTGGCATATGCTTCTGCTGCAATGGCACAGGCCTGCTCATGATGATCATAAATACAATGAAGTCCCTTCTGATGTCCCAGTGCATCATCCAGATGCATGGCACCGCCTCCGGTAACCATAAATGCCTGGTTGATACCGGCCTTCACTAACATTTCAGAAATATAATTTGAAACTTTCATCCTCATAATAGTCTTCTCCTTTAAGTCCGTTTACCCATTGATCTATCTGAAAACAAGCATACCACAAAATCCTTAAAAAACATACTGTCTTTTTCCTTAAGGGGTCCCCCTTCTCACCTGTTCCCAGGTGTGGAAACCATGCCCAGACTTACCAGTAACCTTCACTAGAAAGGCAGATCCAGCCTGGTTATAATGACCTACGTAATGCAGACAACAGATCAACAGCCACCGGCAGACTACGATCAACACATTAAAAAGGAGAGATTTAATATTATGAAAAAACAGGCAACATTTCTGGCTGTATTATCCACCGCAGTATTTACTGCATCCATGGCGTTCCCTGCTTATGCAAAAGCGGCAGGCTGGACCGAAGATAACGGCAACTGGTACTACTACGATTCCTACGGAGATCCCCTTACTGATACATGGAAAAAATCCGGGAATGACTGGTACTACTTAAACTCAGACGGGATCCGCGCTTACTCACAGCAGGTAGATGAATACTATGTAAACGATGAAGGTAAACGCGTCACCTATCAGTGGGTCTCCATTGAAAACGAAGACTACTGGAACGAAGATGATGCACCTGAATTCCTCTATTACTATTATGGAAAAGACGGCAAAGCCTTAACTTCCACCTGGGCTTCCATTAACGGCAGCTGGTACTACTTTAACGAAGACAGCATTATGGAAACCGGTTCCATCCAGGTAGACGGCTATAACTATTACCTTGGGGAAGACGGCAGCAGAAAGACCGGCTGGATCCTTTTAGAAGAAGAAACAGATGACCCGGAAGATCTGGAAGCATGGTACTACTTTGATGGCAACGGCCGCCGCGTAGAAAATGAAGTAGATAAAAAGATCGACGGTGCTTACTATACCTTTGAAGACGGAAAAATGCAGACCGGCTGGTATAAGCTTCCTGCTGCTGACAAAAATCCAGCTGAGAAGCTGACTGAAAATTTCGGTCCTGAAAATACCGATGCTGAAAGCACAGAAACTGCCACTGGTTCAAACGCTGAAGCTGCAGAAAACAACGGATCAGAGGAAACTGCTGCTTCTACTGCTTCTCTTCCAGCCATCTCAGGCTACAAATACTATGACGAGGACGGAAAACGTGCTTCTGGCTGGCGCACCATTGAAGGTGTGGAAAACATCAGCGAAGACGGCGAATATTTCCGCTTCTACTTTAAAAACGGTACTCCTTACTATGGAAAAGAAGGACTTGAGATCTTCACCATTGAGTCCAAAAAATACGCATTTAACACTGCCGGTGAAATGCAGACCGGAAAGCAGTCTGTAAAAACCTCAGAAGGCGTTTACGCTAACTACTATTTTGATGAAGAAGGTGTTATGAAAACCGGCAAACAGACCATCTATGACGAGGATCTTGGCGAGACCCAGAACTGGCTCTTCCACGCAGAAGGCACAAAAAAAGGTCAGGGCTACCACGGCATCAAAGACAACACCCTCTATGTAAATGGTCTCCGCCAGGAAGCCGACAGGGATCTGCGCTTTGCACCAATGTCCTTAGACGGCATCCGTTACCTGGTAAATGTAAACGGCACAGTCCAGAAAGCCGGTTCAACCTCCAAATCTGCATCTAAGCCAGAGCTTGGCAGCGGATATAAAGACTTCAAAGACGAAAATGAAGTAATCTGGACTGTTAATACAGAAGGTATCATCCAGTAATAAAATCTCTGCCACGCTTTATGGCAGGCTATACAGCTTTCACCAAAAACGGCGCGCCTTTATCATCCGTTCACAAAAAGGAGCGCCTTTTTTTGTGCATTTTGACGAATTTTGAAAAAAATTAAAAACAGGCGGTATATTTTGGGGATTCGCGCGTTATTTATAGTGTAAGGATTTTTTTAAACGAACATTTTACTCAAAGGGGGATTTGTGATGAGAGAACTTGCTGTTTTTTACTGTCCAAAATGCGGATACTACGCCTACTACCAGACTTCACGCCATCCACAGTGTCCCAGATGCTTCTATCCGGATGAGATGCATATGGTGCGTATGCATTACAGGGAATTTATGGACATGGGATGTAAAGAAAGGGACGATTATCTGGCCCTTGAGATCTTAAAGGGCAATCCGTCTTACATAAAACGGATTACCGCACCACATAAGCGTTTCAACAGCCGTGAGATCATTGCAGAAATGAACATTGAGATCATGCGCCTTGACACAGAAAACAAAATACTCAGCGACACTGTCAAATGGATGCATGACACCATCTGGGAAATGATCCGTGAACAGAAGGGCTACACAGATAAAAATGTGGCTGAGATCTTAAACAGCCTTGAAAATGATGATTCGTTGAAAAATCCTCCAGAGGATACAGCCACTGCCAAACCGCCTGCCAGTGAGCACACCCAACATTGATCTGGATGAACGTTAAAGACTACGGAGGGATCCCGGCTTATCTGTGATCATATTATCCACCTGGGCCTCTTCGCACTTTTTTAAAGAATAAGCATCATTAATGGTCCAGGCCACAGCCTTCTTTCCAAGACCATGTATCTGATCCACCAGTTCTTTCCTTACCAGCTCGATGCTGATCATAAACTGGTCCGCAGCCACATACTGCCCCGGATCTCCTATATCCCTGGAAGTGATATAACCAGTCTTAAAAGAAGGCTCCAGCGCCTTTACCTTCACTAAAACATTATAATCAAAGGATGTGATCATGCACTGGTCCACCATTTTCTTATCCCGGACCAGCTGTATGACTCTGTCCACAAAATCACCACTCTGGGTCCCGTCTTCTTTTATCTCAATATTTAAGGAGATCTTCCCCTTACAGGTATTTAAGGCCTCTTCCAGAGATGGTATCCTTATGCCGCCAAAGGACGGTCCCATACTGTCCACCGGATGAACCGCTTTTATTTCCTCCAACGTCAGATCCCGGATCTTTGCATCCTTTCCCATGATCCGTTTTAAATTACAGTCATGGAAAACCACCGGCACATTATCCTTTGTTTCATTTACATCCAGTTCGATCCAGTCAGAACCACTCTCTATAGCCTTTTCAAAAGCAGGGAGTGTATTTTCCAGCGCCTTTAAGGAATCTCCTCTGTGAGCCGTGATCTCCACCTGATCGATCCAGGAAGTCCCCTGTGCATATACAGGCATCGTCTGCCCCAAAACCAAACAGGCTGTTACCATACAGACTGCCTTTTTCATGTAATTTATTCTTTTTTTACCTCTTAAAATCATAAAATATCACTTCCTAAGAAAAATTTTCACTTGAAATGCAGGTTCTGATGCCCTATATTAGAATGTCAGGGGCAAAAATATTTTGCCGCCAACCTTATATTTACTAAAGAGGAGCAAAAATGGATATCAATCAATTACTTAATGAACTGAAAGAAACCTATTCTTTTTCCAATGCAGCATACACCCAGACACCAGGGGAGACCATGACTGACTTTGTATTCTGCCTGACCCAGGACCAGATCACCCGGTTCATCCAGAAAGCCAGTCGCCTGACCTCCATCGTAGAATCCTGCGCAAATATGATCAGCATCTGCGAACCAGGTTTAAAAGATACCTTAATGGCAACTACCATCCGCTGTATGGGAGCAAACGAGCTGCATATCCGCACCTGTGATTCCATGATCAAAATGCTGATCCAGTCTCTCTTTGACTAATGGGTAGTATAACACAATTTTTCGCAAAAATGCTCATTGTAAAAAAGCTTTCATAAAACCGTAAATATTTTTAGACATCCCCTTATAAATGATGTACAATATATGTATCTATACTATGCACGATCCATATTCAGTAAACTTGTATACTCATTATAGAAAGGGGATATTTTTATGCAGAAAAAACACTTGCGTATCCTGGCAACAGCAGCCTGTTTAAGTGCAGGACTGGCATTTTCCGCCTATGGAGAAGAGGCCATTTCCTCTGTTCCGCTCTCCTTTAGCTGGGATGGTGCCCCCAAAGGCGGAGAAATGGTAGGCACACTGACCGCTTCTACCACCAGCAAAGCCTTTATTGTAGAAGGAAGCGAATACTTAAAAGATGATGATACCTGGACCTACGGTGAATGGCCCTGTGCTGAGATTGAACTTTCCGCAGCAGAAGGCTACCATTTTTCCAGACCAAACCGCCGTACCTTCTCATTGTCCGGCTGCAATGTCCAGTACAAGAGCGCTGAGATCGACAGTGACGGAAGTACCCTTATCCTGCAGGTCTACTTATCCCGTATCGGCGGCCAGCTGCCAAAGATCACTGACCTTTCCTGGAGCGGCAAAAACGCTGTATGGGACAGTATAGAAGGAAGTGACAGCTACGAAGTATGCCTGAAAAAAGACGGCAAGACACTTGTGACCATAAACTCTAAAGGAACCTCCTACGACTTCTCTGACTACATCAACATTGCCGGCTCCTATACCTTCACAGTCCGTGCCGTCACTACCGCCAGCAGCCAGAACAGCACCTGGTCCACAGGTTCTGAACCTTACATCCTCACCTTAGAAGATGCCTGGTACAGTGACAACGGCATCTGGAAACAGGTAGGAAATAAATGGCGTTTCGTCTATACTGATGGCTCTTACCCCACCTTCAGCTGGCGCCAGATCAAAGAAAAATGGTACTACTTTGACGGAAACGGCTATATGGTAAGCAATTGCTATGTAAAATCCCTTGCTGAAAATCTGTATTACCGGATCGGAGAAGATGGTGTGTGGGATGAGACCGGGGATACATACACTCCCAACCGGGCGAAATACACTGTTTATTAAAATAAATCAAAAATATACTGATAAAAAACGAGGATATATACACCATGAGATGGAGTCACTTATTCAGCAGCACAATCCGAAACCGGGGATTTCTATATTATAAAAATGGACATGTAGAAAAAGTCCACAAAGCAGGCAACACTTATACTGGAACCGTAACCGGTTCCAGTTCTCATATCTACCAGGTCACGGTCACGGTAAAAAATGATGTGGTCCGCTCCATGTCCTGCACCTGTCCCTATGCCCAGGGCAGGATCGGTTGTAAACACGAAGCGGCTGTTTTATACATGATCGAACAGGAACCTGAACTGATCCAGGACTCTGGTCCTGCAAAACCAGAAAAGCCGGATCCGCCTTTAAATCCCCTTATTTTAGATCAGCTTATGGCATCTCCCGGAAAATACACCTACTTTCACCCGGAAGAAATGGGAAAGTCCCTTCCCATCACCACTTCCATGTGGGAAAAGGCACTGGATTTTGTGCGTGAAGGCAAGCTTAAATTAAGCAGCATGAACACCACATTTTCCGGAGGATACTACTATTCCCAGGATGATTCCCTGAAGCTGGATATTACCGGCAGCTTTCCCAAATCTGAATCTTCCTACCGGCCAGAAGTCAGGATGACCTGCGATTCCACCCATATCCTCCAATGTAACTGTACTTACAAAGGCTGCAATGCCCATTATGACATTGGATCTCGTTTCGGTGCAAAGATCCCCTGTATCCATGGTCTTGGGCTGTATTATCTTGCAGGTTTAAAAATTAAAAAAGAAAAGCCTGGTGATGCCACTGACCGTGGTGGTCAGGATTTTCTCAGTCGCTTTCAGATTTTTAATATTCAAAATAAGCTTTTGGACATTGCAGACCAGCTTCCTGGAGAAACATTAGAATTAGAGGCCCGGCTTAACGATAAATACTTTGATGGGCTGACTGTTTCCTTCCGTATTGGCACTAAATCCCTGTATATAATTAAAGATCTGACACACTTTGTAGATCAGATGGAGAAAAAGGCTGTAGCCCCATTCGGCACAAAAACCACCTTAAAACTGGGAGAAGAATACCTTACAGAACAGGGAAAACGCTACTATGCTTTCATAAAAAAATACATTACCGAGCAAAACAGATACAATGCTTATTACCGCCATTCACCTGGCCAGTCATATTATGCAGAAGAAATAAAGCAAGAACTTCCTCTCTTTGGCCAGCGCATTGACGATCTGTACGAAGCCATTGGAAATCACACAATAGAGCTGTCCTCCTATGACAGATCCAAAAAGAAGAAAGAAATGCTCACCTGCCACGATGCATCTCTCCCTCTTTCCTTAGAGCTGTCACCTGTGTACACAGTAACAGGCTACTCAGCACCCTTGACAGATGCCAGTGAAAATTCACTGCCATTTGATGAATGTTTCGATGGCATCTGCATAACCGGTTCTCTTCACGAAACCATTAACGGTGCAAATGCTTCTTATTATGTAGCGCCACCTTATTTTAACCGCATTTCCAAGGACCGGATAAAAGAGATTGCTCCACTGGCAGCTATGGCTTATGACGGCCAGCTTCAATTCACCATCGGCCGCCGAAATCTGTCTCAGTTTTACTATAAAACACTGCCATGGATGCGAAGCATTGCAGACGTAGACGAATCAAAGCTGGGCGAAATACAGCCTCTGCTTCCCCCAAAAGCCCATTTTTCCTTCTATCTGGACACAGAAGAAAACAGGATCAGCTGTAAAGCAGAAGTTTCCTATGGTGAGCAGTTCACAGCTCCACTGGTTAAAAGAGAGCTGTCAGAAATATTACCGGAAACCTTCCGTGATCCAGACCGAGAATTTGATGCTGCACAAACCGTCTTAAGCTACTTTCCCTTTACAGAAGCAAATGGCCGTTACCACAGCGAAAAAGACGAAAGTTCCATCTTTGAAATTTTAACTGAAGGCATAGATCGCTTCCTCTCACTTGGCGATGTTCATACCACAGACCGCTTCCGCAGGATCACCATCCGCAAAACACCAAAGCTTTCCGTGGGCATTTCCCTGGATAATGGCTTACTGGATCTGTCTATTTCAGCAGAAGGCATTTCCAACGAAGAGCTGCTGGAAATCCTGAAAAGCTACCAGAAAAAGAAGAAATTCTTCCGCCTGAAAAATGGGGATTTTCTGAAATTAGAAGAGGACGCTGAAGATAATCTTCTCATACTGGAAGGCCTGTTCGATCAGCTGCAGATTTCCCCAAAAGACTTTGTAAAAGGGAAAATGCACCTTCCGGCTTACCGGGCACTGTACTTAAACCGTCTGATGGAACAGTCCGAAGAACTGTATACACAACGCGACCGCCATTTTAAACAGCTGATCCGTGAATTTAAGTCTGTTAATGACACTGACTTTGAAGTGCCAGAACATTTAAAAACCACCATGCGTAATTATCAGTCAGACGGATATAAATGGATCCGGCTTTTAGACCACTTTGGCTTTGGCGGTATCCTTGCAGATGAAATGGGTCTTGGAAAAACCCTTCAGGCCATTTCTGTCCTGTCTGCCTGTAAAGCAGAAAATGGACACTGCCATACATTAGTAGTAACTCCCGCTTCTCTTGTATACAACTGGTGCGAAGAAATACATCGTTTCGCCCCAAAATTGCAGGCAGCTCCAGTAAGCGGCACCCAGACAGAACGGCAGCTGATCCTTGAAAAACAGAGGGATTACGATATTCTGGTCACATCCTATGACCTTTTAAAAAGAGATATCGATCAGTATGACGCACTGAGATTCGATTTCCAGATCCTGGATGAAGCGCAGTATATTAAAAATCACACTACAGCCGCTTCAAAAGCCGTAAAAGTGATCCATAGCAAGACCCGGCTGGCATTAACCGGCACTCCGATTGAAAACCGCCTCAGCGAACTGTGGAGTATTTTTGATTATCTCATGCCTGGTTTCCTGTATAAATATGAAACCTTTAAGAAAAGCTTTGAGACACCTATTATAAAAAACAAGGATATGGCTGCATCCGAAAGACTCCGACAGATGACTGCTCCCTTTATCCTGCGCCGCCTGAAAAAAGACGTTCTCCGGGATCTTCCGGAAAAACTGGAAGAAGTACGCTACGCAAAACCGGAGAAAAAGCAGCTGGATCTGTACAACGGCCAGCTGGTGCATATGCAGAAACTGCTAAAAAACCAGAACGAAGACGATTTTAACAAAAACAAGCTGAAAGTACTGGCTGAACTTACAAGGATACGCCAGATCTGCTGCGACCCGTCCCTTTGTTTTGAAGACTACAACGGCGGTTCTGCCAAGCGGGAAGCCTGCATGGAGCTGATCGCAAGCGCAGCTGAAAGCGGCCACAAAATGCTGGTATTTTCCCAGTTTACTTCTATGCTCGAATTGCTGGAAAAAGACCTGAAAGCATCCGGTCTCTCCTGGTATAAAATAACCGGCTCCACCCCAAAAGAAGAACGTATCCGTCTGGTAAAAGCATTTAACGAAGACTCTGTTCCTGTTTTCCTGATCTCCTTAAAAGCTGGCGGAACCGGTCTGAACCTTACCGGTGCTGACATCGTCATCCACTACGATCCATGGTGGAATCTGGCAGTCCAAAACCAGGCCACTGACCGCGCCCACCGCTTAGGCCAGACCAAAACCGTCACTGTATACAAACTGATCATGAAAGACTCCATTGAAGAAAAGATCCTCAAACTACAGGAAGCCAAAAAAGACCTTGCTGATGAGATCCTAAAGGGTGAAAACGGAAACCTTGGAAGCCTTAGCCAGGAGGAACTGCGGGAGTTGATCGGGTAATCTTATCAGCGCCAAAGTTTTATTCTTGCATATCTAATATTTTAAAAGCAGTTGTCTGGAACACTACTTACTTTTTCAGATAACTGCTTTTTGATACATGTTATGCTTTTTCTATTTTATCCACATAAATCTCTGAATTAAGCATTACTCTAAAAGCTGCATTATCCGGATTTACGAAAATCCCCATTTTGCGCCCCTTTCACATTTAAAATGCCATTCGTAATTCTTTTTTGCTCTTCCTCAGATATTCTCCTACATATTTCCTAAAATCCTGATATTTAATCATTTTCAACCCATACAAGATGGTTCGATACCAATATAACGGCAAAATATGCCATTTCTTCATCTTTAAATATTCTCTGCAAAAATATATCTCACTGCAGATATTACAGGTATAGGCAAATGCCTTCACTTTTTCCGTACTGTTTCCATGAAGATGATGGACTACACTCTTTGGATCATAAACAGTCTTCCAGCCAGCCTTCTCCATAGAAATCCCAAGTATCAATTCCTCTTCATACAAAAATGGCTTTTCATCCAACGGAGTTACATCTAATGCACATTTTCGGCTGAACATAAAGCAACATCCCAAAACCGCGTATACCTGAAAAATCTCTTTATCATAATCATGCTCTCTTCCCCAACACTAGTGCTTGATATTGATCTCCATAATCTCTAGCAGCTACTGCATTTGCCATATAATTTCCTCTCCTCTCCTTTTCATATGTCAAAAGAACAGAGACTAATATCTCCCTACGTTTCATATGATGCCATATTTTTGATTATCAACTACTGATATGGCATTCAATTTTGTCGCAGCTCAGTAATCAAGCATCCTATATTGCTTCCTACCGAATATTCCAAAGCCCCTATATCCTCACAAAACTGTTTTTCATTTTCAATTGCTTTGTCAATTCGTTTTACGAACTCGTTCGCACGATATGCATCTTTTTTATATCCTTTATACAATTTTCTCATGCAATGTTCAGTATACCTTCTTTCTCTCGTAATCTTTGGATTTTTCAATAACTTGTCCTTTCTGACTTCATCTGATTTTAATACTTTTGTTCTCTCTGCAAATGTTCTCTTTTCTCGCATACATTATCCCCTTTCACTAACAGGAAATACCGTACTAAATATCGGAACACCTCCATATCTGCCTTCTAAATAGGCCTTATCAATTTTCTGATCAAATCGTGTATTATATTCTTCCAAAGAATAAATATCACTTTCACCTGAATTTCTTTTATTTACAAACCAGATTTCATCACGTCGCAGCAGATCAAAATCCAATAGTCTCGACTCATGGGTTGTCACTATTAGTTGTATATTTCTCTTTGCCGCTAATTGCAAAAATGTGTCTACAAATTTATACGTTAAACTTGGATGCAGACATCTGTCTAATTCATCTATCACATATGTCTTATTCTCTTCTGAAAGCAAAACTACTAATAAATCCAAAATACGTATTGTTCCATCCGATTCCTCAGATATATTAAATAAAACATTTTCTTTTCCATGAGAAAACTTTATCGTCTTACACTCAACTTTCTCATTTCTATCTATAGTCAGTATGAAAAAATCTTTTGAGGACCGCATTACAACGCTAAATCCCTTAGCATTCTCATCATTCTTCATTTCTACCGTTTTTTTCTCAATTTCCGAAAGTATACTCTCACGAATAGCCTTTGGAATATTTCCTAACACTTTCTCTGGTGCCACATCTACCATTTTAAAACCTGTAATACCCGTTCCAAATGCAGAAATCATTCTGTAAATTTCTTCAACATTTTCGCTTTCTGCCAAATATGAATAATCTGAGATCAAAGTATTTGGATAGTTTATATCCAGATTAACCTTTATCCATCTGTAAACATCTTGGAAAACAGCTGCTTCATCATATTGTTGATACAATGTTTTTTTATTCTTATTCATAATAGAAAGGAATAATACTTCACTATCTTCCTGAATATCCTCAGCATACATTTTCAATTTTTCAATTAATCCCTTATCCCGCAGTGTATCTCCTATTTCAAACGTTCCATCTTCAATATTCCTGCTAAAAATCAACTTTTCTCGATTATCGCTTGTAAGCTCCACCAACCATTCTGAAATATATTTGCCTTGGTTTAAAATCGTTTCAAACCCATACGCAAAATATTTATCTCCCAGCATGATTTCTACTTCAAAATAGCTTGCCTTTTCCCTATTTGCCTCATCTACTTTACAATACATATCTGTGTATCCTACAGGGAATCCAAATAAAACTATTCGCCTCATGTAATCCATAGCTTTCACCAGATTGGACTTTCCTGAAGCATTTGCCCCATAAATTGCTGCAAATTTTAATAACTTTATTTTTTCATTATCATATACATGTTCTTTTTTATTCCTTACTTTTCCTGCAATCATAGAAAACTCTTCTGAGCCACCGTCTTCTCTTTCAGCAAATGACAAGAAATTTTTTACATTAAATCTGATCAGCATGATTTCTCCCTTTCTCTTCTAGTTAAAAGTTATTTTTTCGTTTTTATTATAATATTATAACCATTTTTAGCCATAAATTCTACTGCAAATGTGATTTTTTCACTTTATTTTATAATAAAAAATAGAACCCAAAAGTCTAATTTAAAACTTTTGAGTCCCACATATACTCATACATCTATAATAAGTCTTTCCCCAACTGCATTATAATCACTTTTGGAGATTTTCTTTAAAACTTTTGCAGCTTGTACTGGATTTTTCTGATATAATGCCTTTAACAAAAACAAACTATTATTGCATGTAATTCCACAGGCACTTCCTATCTTTCTGAGGAACAGATCATCACAGACATAAACGGCCTTTTCTCGTTTTGCTAATATCATTGCATCAATTTGATTCCTAGATAATTTAAATACCGAACGCAGCCGATCCATATCGCATCCCTCCAGAAACGGAAATTCCAGTACCTCTTGATCTGTAACACTGCATTGTTTAAAATTTACTGCAATCTTCAGAATTCGTTCCCATCCATCTACCTCTTCTAAATCAGGTTTAATCAGAATAATCTCTCCATCCGCCGTCTTACTTACACTTCCTGGTGAGATAGCTTTCATCCTTTTTTCTTCTTCCAATTGATCTCGCAAAAATGTAATCAATGAGTCTGGTACTAAAATATTTTGCCATGATAATAAAGCTATATCCACATTTATCCATGTGCTCGATGTTCTGTTTCGAGAAATATCCGCGGTCCAAAATAAAACCAACTTTCTTATATCCATATCCCTGTGCCTTATTCAGCATCAGTTTGAGCTGCGATATATCTACAATACTACCCGGATATTTTTCATAGAATAAGGGTTCCCGGTTATTCACATCATATCCCACGGCATAGTTAAATACAGGAAATCCTATATCAACCTTGGGCTTTCCATACTCTACGATCTCGACATCACCAGCCTGGCTGTTTTTGTTTGTGGAATCGTAGGATATATATTTTTTTTCACGATGATTTCTGGAACCGTTCCATTCATTCAGAAAACCGGCATTCTGATCTTCCGTGACTGACTGGAGAAAAGCAGAAACTGTAGAATCGCTGTATATCTTCATATTTTGTGTAAACAACGGGTGATTGTAAGCGTAATCCGGATAATACTGACTTGCATTATCTTCTGTAATTATGGAATACACTGCAAGATCCAGAAAAAGACCAAGATCACGATCCTTGAAATACATTCCCAGTATTTCTTCCAGTTTATAGTCCTTTATAATCTTTCTCATCACAATAAAAGCACCGGCACGCAGACAACTGCTTCTTGTGCTTCGGTAATCAGAGATTGGCAGCTCTGCATTTGGAAAGTACGTCAGATAGTTCTGGTTTGGCCGGAACATATCCGGCTTTTCCTTCGAACGTTTCCCTATAGTCGCACGCTTTGGATATGTGAACTTCTTTTCCCATATATAAAATATAACCTATCCAGCGTTATTTTTCAGTTATATTATTTTTTCTTTCCTTCCACCATATAACCGCCCATGCAGCTGCTCCGACAACAGAAAGACAGATTCCCGCCTTCAAGCCCGGAACATGATACCTCATCTCAATGGTATTTTCGCCATTTTCTAATGGTAAGGACATCATACAGTTACCAACCAGTTCCGGCTTTATCTTCTTCCCATTTACCTTAACAGACCATCCCTTATCATAAGGAACGGATAAATATAACCGGTCCAGATTCTGGGGATTCTTAACTGTTCCTGTAATAGAGCCATCCTGGATCAGCAAGCCATCTTCCCTTCTGTCCTGGATTTTTTGTGTCACCTTTTCCAGCTCATTCAGATCAGTATAATAAAAGCAGGCACTTTCCACCCGGTTTTCCCTATTGTCACCATCAATATGCACATGAGTAGAAGGTGCATCCGGCTGCTGAGGAATATATACAACTCTTGGACAGAGCCAGGTATTGTAAAGAGTCACATACTGATCATCTACATAGACCTTACCACCATCCTTATCCTTCATATTGAAATATCCATATACCGGATCATCCATATGCTTCACATCATAACCTACCGTATTGGAATCTGCCTTTGGCTCTGCCTCGATTCTTTTATTTACCTGTACATTTTGTCCTGACAAATAACTAAATAGCTGATTCTGGTACAAGAACTCATCCTTTTCCTCTGAATCCGGTAACATATTAGATGACTCATATGTAAATGCCACAGGCAATGCATAAGGGTTATAATACACAGACTTTCCATTTCCCGGTTCAATGTTCTCTAACTTTTTCAATCCAGGAATATCATAAGATGAAAGTACATACTTCACTCCCAGAATACTGTCTGCTCCCAAAACAGATGTATTTACAACATTCATAACATCTCCACAAATAGCATATCCCATCTGTTTCATAAAAAGGAGCTGATTTCGATCTGGATCTGAAGTATAACCGGAAATAGATTTATAATTGTATGCAATTCCCTCATTATAATTGGCAGTCAGTTTATTTCCATCTACATCTCTCGTGCTTGTTTGATTTATTCTGTAAAAGCCTCCATCCTGCTGCTGCAATTGGCCGATCAATTTCATCTCATCTTCCGCATATTGGGTAAAGTGTTCTACTCCACCATCTAAAGTCATGATCAGTTTAGCATTATAGACAAGTTCCGTAGATACAGTGACCGCCATCAAAAATATCACGATTCTTTTAACAGACACCCTTTTCGTCCAGAAAAGAATATCTGTAAAAAGCATTGTTGCAATAAAAGCAAGCACTGTCATATAGACATTAAACGGTTTTCCCAGCGGTTTCACATATTCCATAAAAAATAATACAAGAACCGCCACTGCTGTTGCCTTCCACATCAATGCCCTTGTATTCGTTTCCTGATCTTTAACAGAAAAAAATTCAGCAGCTATCACGATCAGCGTAATGATTCCAATATAAGAATACCGATACCAATAGCTTCCTACTACCTTCAACAGGCTAAATCCCCAGACAAACACCGGAATATAAAATAATGATAATACAAATACGATCAGTATACTGTGAAGAATTTTTTTATTTCTATCAATCTTTTTGCATAACATATAAGCTATACAGCCGATCACAGCCAAGCTTCCGCAATATAAAGAAACACTTCCATATTCACTTCTGGAACCCAATTCAAATCTCTGGATAAAAGAGAAAATATTTCCCCATCCATAGATCCCCAAAATAGGGATCCACTCTACATTGCCTTTTCCATCTGACATAGCCAGCGCTGCCGGAAGAAAAAGAAATGCCCCGATCATTAAAGCAGTTCCCATAGCAATACAATAGCGAACGATATGATCCACCATCTTTTTAATGTTTGATCTTTCAACAGGTGTTATAAGCAGCACCTCATACATAAACCAGATAACAGAGAACAGAAAATCAATAGCAGCGGAATACCAGTTAAACACCAAAGCAATTCCTGCTGCAGCCATAAGAAGTGCCTTTTTATTTTCATTTACAAGCTGGTGTACTCCCAATAAGATCAATGGGAGCATATACACGCCATCCAGCCACATAATATTACTTGCCTGTGCAATATTATACTGCATCATGCCATATCCCAGGGACAATGCCATTACGACTGCAATTTCAAGATTTTTAAAACGATTTCTTAAAAAAATACTGCAGGTCATAGAAGCCATAGACAATTTTAAAATTACTATTACAGTAAAAAATGCCTGCAGCTGATCTTTTCTAAAAAAAGCTACCAGAAGATTAAACGGAGAAGACAGATAATAGGCAAATACAGCTATATTATTTCCACCCAATGTCCGGTTAAAAGTATAGCCTATTTTTTGAGTTCCATTTAACACATCCTTTAAATATGCAAAAAAATCCAGATACTGGATCTGAGCATCCATGATCGCCATAGATCCCTTGCTTCCAAAAGGGACGATCCCCTTTAAATAGCATAAGACCACCATAGAAATGGCTGTGATCATAAATACTGCGCTATATAATACTGTCTTTGTTTTCCTTGTCATTTGCAAACCTCTTTTTCATACCTGCTAAAAAGGCACTGCAAAGCCAAACCATCCAGTCTTACCTGCAGTGCTCTTTCTTATACCACGATCACACCAATCACATCTATATTCACATTTTTAGCCAGTTCAATTTCCTGGGCGATAACAGAATATTTAGAGTTTCCTCTCTCCTCTACCAGGATCACACCTTCTGCCTCAGCCAGTTTTCTGCGTGCAGATGCACTTTCCACCAGATTTCTCTCACATACGATCTGTGTCTGTGGAAGTGCTGCTTTCAGATGCCCACATACCTGTTCCATCTGCTTCTCAGATGCCAGACCTGTTACAAACAAAGCTTTCTTTCCCTCTGCGTAGTTAGCAGCATTCGCCTCGATCATCTCATAGACCACAGCATCCGGCCAGATCTTATCATCACCGGCAAGACGACGCAGCCAGCTGTCAATAAAGCCAAATACCCTTTTCTCAGGAACAACAGAAAATGCCCCAAGACTCTTAATACGGAAACGATTAACGATCTCCTTATCAGAAGTAACCTTATCTCCCATGATGTACATACCGGCTATCACGCATACAGAAACAAATCCACCTGCCAAAAATCCTAAAATCACATACTTCGCAAGTCCCTGTGAAGAACCGGCAACTGCATTTTCAGCTACTGGTTTTTCCAGACCATCCAGACTGGTCTTAAAATCTTTCTCAGATTTCTGAAGAATAGCTATATTATTACGTACAGACTGCTGCTGATCCAAAAGATCCTTATCTACCTGTTCACCGTTTGACTGGCCAAGAAGACGGATCACATGGGCTTTCAGCTCAGCTGCAAATCTTCCATGCAGTTCCTCTGCCTGATTTAAAACAGCCTTCAAAACCTGTTCCGTGTATTCACTATCAGCCCCAATAACCTCAATATGAAGAATGCCCCTTGCTGCAGCTGCATCCTGCATTGCAAACACAAAGCCTGCTTCACTGTTTTCATACGTCCCTAAACTGTTGCTTACACGGATCGTCTCTCTTACATAACGCTCCTGTGAATCTTTCATTTCCGCTATTTTCTGAATATAATCCCCATTCTCAAGGCCATATTCATACGCCTTTAAAAGACTTCCCATTCCTCGGTCTGTTATATCAGAAATTTCCACCAGTATATCCGCTGAAGAAAACGCCTCTTTATACGGATTGATCTGCATCAAAGGTGCCTCTGCAAGATACTGGTTCTGTTCATCCATACTGTTTTCCAGATTTTCAATGGACGTTTCTATAGCCAGTTTTTCCCTTTCATAATTGTCCAGTTCTTCCTGGTAGCTTTCTGTCTGAGGCAGATCTGTCTGCTGTGTATTTCCCTTTACCACCTTATATCCGCCTAAAAGGGCTGCGCCGATCACTGCTGCCAGAAGAAGGATCCGCCATCTGTATAACAATACAAATAATAAATCCTTCAGGTCGATCTCCTGTTCATAGTCCTCTGTGTACATTACGTTCTCCTTTAATATATATTTTCATAGTCACCGTTTTCTGTCATCTGGAACCTTTACCGGTAATAACAATTCCCACTGTCAGCAAAAGGATCTTAATATCCTTTAAAATGCTCCAGTTGTCAATATACTGCATATCCAGCTGCACTACTTCATCAAAATCCTTAATATCACTGCGGCCACTTACCTGCCATAAGCCAGTAAGTCCAGGAGTCATACTCAGACGGCACTTATGCTTTGCTTCATAACGCTCAAACTCATCCACAGTCGGCGGCCTTGTTCCCACCAGGCTCATATCACCTTTTAAAATATTCCAGAACTGCGGAAGCTCATCAATACTGGTCTTTCGGATAAATCTGCCCACTTTTGTAATGCGGGGGTCATTTTCCATCTTAAACATCAGGCCATGGACTTCATTCTTTGCCATCAGTTCCTTCTTGCGCTGTTCTGCATCCTGATACATAGAACGGAACTTATAAAACGTAAAACGACGCCCATTCTTTCCAATACGGGTCTGCCCAAAAAATACGGGCCCCGGAGATTCCAATTTAATAGCCGGTGCAACAAAAATAGTAGCAACTCCAAGGATCACCATACCAACCAGCGCACCTGCAATATCCAACAGCCGCTTCATGATCAACTGCCTTGTAGAAATAACATTTCTGGCAAAAGTAACGACTGCATATTTTCCTACCTGGTTTAAATTCTTATTTCCATGGTTTAACAGATCAAAGGCATCAATATTTACATCTACAATAACGCCCATCTGCTCCAATTCAGAAACCCATTCCTTTAAAGTATCACTCCTGATCCCATCTGTATAAGCAATAAATACTTCATCAATCTCATTATGGATCACATAATCTAGCAGCGTTTCTTTCGAAGCCACCACCGGATAACCCATAAACTCCATACCGGTTTCATCCTTATCCAGAAATACCAGGCCACTGAGCACACGGTTCCACTCCTTATAAGCGATCAGATTGTCGATCAGTGCCCCTGCTTTGCCAGAACTGGTCACAAGCAGCAGATGACTGCTGTATTTGCTGTATTTATAAACACGGGTCATATACTGCTTGAAGCAGATCCTTCCTATATACATAAGGATCGTATCAGATACAACAAAATAACAAAATACCAGTCTGGACAGCTCCGTACTTCTATGCATCGCATAAAGAAGGACGATCCAGCAAATAGACAATGCTATTTCCAGCCTGACTACACTTACCAGTTCATCAAAATAGCCTCTTCTGAAAAAGTGATGATTAAAATTTACAAATACGTTAATTAATATGTACAGCAGGCACATGGTCACTACCAGCCATACCTGGTCTCCATGCTGAAAGGCTCCATATAGTCTTCCATACCGGATCCCGAAAGCCAGAGCACCGCTGCACAAAATGCAGAAAATATCGATCAGCCAGATCAGCATATTTTCCATATTTCTTCGCTTTTGGTACATTCAACTCTTCTCCCCTGTTTTTCTATAACCTGCAGATTACGTCAAAACACCAAAATCTGCGTTAAACATGGGTATTATAACATATATCGATTAAAAATAAATGTATATTCCCTTAAAATTATGGGATTTTGAAATAGAAAATTTTCCAATGAAGGAAAATTTTTATTCTCTGCTCTCAAACATATTTTTTTCTAATTCATCCAATAATCTATGCAACAATATCTCTCTGCAAACCTTCTTTTATCTCACAGCTAGTATATTCCCGTCTCTTTGCACTTTCGATATATCTCATTACTATTTTTAATAAGATATTTCCCTCTCCACAGGAATTTTCTAAAACCTTTTTGCCATAAAGATTTCCCGAATATCCTATATAATCCAACATCTGATCTACATATATTTCTGGAGTAGGAATCTGACAATTACTCGCCATAACATTCTTTTCCTTATCTATCTTTCTCTTCATTGATTTTAAAGTTAAGGTTAGTATATCACATGAAGATTGTGAATCAAACAACATCTTTTCACTTTCCATGTTATAATAATCACAAAAAATCCTGTTTTTCTTGTCGACCACCAAAATACGATTATAATAAAAATATACAACATCGTATCGGAGGTACACTATGATACAAAAAGCTGAACTGATCAATGAATTTTCCCAGAGAGCCGCCGAAAACAAAGCTGCTTATTTCATTGGTGCCGGTATCTCTATTCCCTATGGGCTTCCTGATTTTGAAAATCTGATACGTGAATTGGCAAAGGGACGGATTGACCTTAAGATCAAGCCCAATCACAATTTCCCTGAAATTGCACAATATATCCTGAATGCCAGCTCCCACGATAAGTCCCCTATCCTAAAACAGATCCAGTGCCGGTTTAATATTCCTTATAACAAAAACAAAAGCACATATTTGGATTCCATCGCCAAATCCAATGTTTCCACCATATGGACTACTAACTTTGATACCTTGATCGAACAAAGTCTGGAATACTGCGGCAAAAAATATATATCTAAAAATACAGATTTCGATTTTAAAAAGGAATTTGAAACTACAGACGACTGTGAAGTATTAAAAATCCATGGAGATATTTACAGCAACGACATTATAATAACAAAAAATGATTATGAAGATTTCAATCTCACTCATCCTGTAACCATCCGCCGCTTAGAACAGGACCTCCTGACGAAATCCCTGCTTTTCATCGGCTACAGTTACAAGGACCCCAATATCCAGTCCATCATTAATAATGTAAGGCAGCTGACCGATGGAAAATCCCAGACACGTCACTATATGATTCTCTCACCAGAGAAGAAAAAGAACAGCCAAAAACTGCAAAAATTGTGGATACAGGACCTGGAGCGCTATGGGATACACGTATACTTATTAGAAAACGGATTTCCCGAACTGGCCGAAATGCTTGAAAAAATATGCCTGAAATCCAAAGGAAAAAGCGTATTTGTAACAGGAAGCCATTATGATGCTTCCAATGAAATGGCTAAAAAGCTTGGAAAGAAACTGCATAAAATAGATGATCTCATACTTAATTATGGCCACTCAGATGGCATAGGAAAAACTGTCTGCAGCAGCTATGCGCAAAAATGTGTAAAATCTTCCGAACAATTACCTGCACATATCCGTATTTTTGCAAACCCCTATTCTCTTTGTGACAAATGGGATAATCAGGATGCTCTCCTTGGACAACTGACTGCATTCCGTGAAGATCTTCTTGGAAAAACGCAGATTATGATCGCATTTCCCGGTAAAAAAGGGACTCTGTCAGAAGTCAAGATTGGCTTGAAAAAAGGTGTTATTATCGTACCCGTATTCTATGAAGACGATGACTTCAAAGCAGAAATACTAAAATTTCCAGAAATCACAGCCACACTGGAAAAATACGCTAATTTCTATTTAGAAAAATTATTAAAAAATTCAGTAGGAGTAGATGATATTATCTTATGTCTGGAATCAATACTAAACTAATATGGAAAAATAAAGAAATCATCTTAGGGAAAAAGCAAAAAGTCCTGATCAACCAATTAGCCGGGATCAATCATGACCTGGACTATGCACAGACTATTGAAAAAATCGATATGTGGGACAATGATCCACAGGCTCCTGACATCATTACAGATGTAAGCCTGACTGCACCAGGCTGCGGCTGCCCAATCTGGGAATATGCCCTTCAAAAAAGAGACTTCATTGTAGGAACTGTTCCTATTTATTTTGTAAAAACCAAAGAGAACATCCATCCTCAGGAACTTTTAACAGTTATTGAAGAGCAATTATCAAAAGGTGTAAAGATTATCACCATCCATCCCACGCCTACTATGGAGCTGATTGATCTTTCCCAAAAACGTATTACTCCCATTACCTCCCGAGGAGGCGGTATTGTAATCCGTGATCTATTAATTAATCATCGTAAAGAAAATATTTATCTTAAATGCCTGGATTCCATTGTTAAATTATGTCAAAAATACCATGCAGTTCTCAGTATTGGCACTACTTTCCGTTCTGCAAACGTAATCGACTCCATAGATGCTGTACAAAAAGCAGAAATACAAATGCAGATAACACTGGCTGAATCACTTCGTAATAAGGAGGTACCCGTTATCCTGGAAATGCCAGGACATGCTTCTCCTGAAAAAATCCGGGAACTGAACCAAATCCTAAAAGACTGTCCTTTCCCTATTATGCCTCTCGGACCAATTGTAACTGACACAGGTATCGGCATGGATCATATCACTGCTGCTATCGGTGTTACCCTTATGGGCCTTGACGGAAATGTGCAGATCATTTCCGCAGTCACCCGTGAAGAACATACTGGCAATATTCCATCTGTTGAATCTACAAAGGAAGCCGTTCTGACTGCCCGTCTTGCTGCCCATGTAATAGATATGGATCAACTGCATGATTACTCGTCAGATTACAAATATGCTATTGCAAGAAAAAAGAGCTGTATTGCCGGACAATCTGCCAGTGGCTGCAGCCGATGTGGAGATTACTGCCCCCTTAAATAGACTCCCAAAAAACTATCCTTTCCTTATTATAATAATTCTAAATCTTAATAACTATTACAATAAGGAAAGGATAAATTTTATGATCTTCAATCTTGAACAACAACAGCTTTACACATCCAAATTTCTCAATGCACTTTCTGTAGAACGCAATCTCTCCACTAAAACACTTCTGACCTATCGCTGTGATATAAATGGCCTTCTGACCTGGTTTGATTCCCAAAATTTTACAAATATCAATGATTCTTCTATTTCTTCCTATTTTCTGTACTTACAAAAAGAACGCAGCCTGCAGGCAAAATCCATCCGCCGGAAATATGTCGCTTTAGGCCAATACTTCAATTTCTTAAAACTGGAATACAATATCAACGAAATCTTTTTCCGCTTTACATCCCGTAAATTCCACATCCCCAGAAATCTTCCAAAAACTTTAAGCAATCAGGAAATCAAAAACCTTATATCCGTTTCAGCAGCCGAATATCAGGATTCCACTTCCGACTATAAACGCCGCCTGAACACCCGCAACATGTGCATCATCGAACTGCTCTTCTGTCTGGGACTTCGCATTGGCGAAGCCGCTTCCCTGAACCTGGATGACTACTGCCAGGAAGACTGTACTATCCTGATCCGCGGAAAAGGCAGCCGGGAACGACTGTTATTCATCTCATCTCCCATTGTATGCCAGAAATTAAACCTGTGGATACAGACCCGTATGGAAATGTCCCCCACTACCACTGCCCTCTTTATCAACCGGTATGGAGATCGCCTGAGCATCTACAGCATCGAAAACATATTTTATAAGTACCGCGACCTGTCCCATATCAACCCCAATGCCACACCCCACTATCTGAGACACAGCTTTGCAACCCAGCTTCTAAACAATGGCGCCGGAATCCGGGATGTCCAGGAATTGCTGGGACACAGCAGTATTGTCACCACTCAGATCTATACAGAAATCTCCACTGCCCGAAAAAAAGAAGTCTTGATGAAATATAACGGACGGAACCGATTGGGGATGGAATAAACATAATCCCACTGGCATACTGTATATCTTTTGCCAGTGGGATTTCACTTATTCATTATTTTACTATCTAACGCAATTTCTAATTCCTGTCTTATGTCTTCATTCGGTACAAACGCCATTTTCCTGGTTTGATCATATCCTAAATAACCTAAATGGATCATATACGTCAATACGTCATCTTTACTTTGAATATTTAATATATCATTTTTAAACGTTGCAGTATTCACTTTCACTGCTGCACCAGAAAGCATCTCTATAATAGCTGTTTTCAAACCGTCATAATCCATATTAATAAGAGGTACAATCGCCTCATAAGAAGCAGTTTCAGACCAATAACTTTTAAATTCCCCCTTCTGCATCAAACTTATAACTGCTCGTGGATTATAAACCTGATAATCTTTCAGCAAATAGCCATCATACCACCGCTTTACTTCTTCAAAATTTTGATGATATTCCTCTGCTAATTTTTGAACCTCATCCTCTGTAAATCCAATATATTTAGCCAAAATACTTGGACTCAACATCGTAAATTCATCGAAATTATTCAGTGCTGACTGTGTTTTTTCTCTCTTTATTGGTAGAATACCTGTTAAATATGCTAACTGTATATATTTTGTAGGTTCTGTTCCTTTAAACATTCCCCTTAAAAAATTAATATACTCCTCCTGAACCTTTTGATTCGCTGCCTCATCACGAATCAAAACATCCCATTCATCGATAATTATAATAAATTTGTTTCCTGTCTCCGCATTGATCATTGCCAATGCTTCTGGTAATGATGTTGTTGATTCTTTCAATACATTAGGATAATATTCCCGCAACTCCTGAATCGTTTTTTCAGAAATATAAGAAACGATCCGTTCTGGTCCTCCAGCCGGTTCCATACACCATTGAATATCCAGATGAATCACATCATACTTATTCAAATGTTTCTTAAAATCCTCTGCCTCGCTGATTTCAAGCTCAGAAAACATCTTTTCGGAATCACAGCCCTTACTATAATACGCGGTAAGCATATTTGCTGTAATTGATTTTCCAAAACGCCGCGGACGACTGTTACATATAAAAGCATCCGTAGATGCCAAAACGCTATTAGTGTAATTAAGCAAACCACTTTTATCAACATAAATTTTTGCGTTCAATACTGCCTGAAATGCTGAATTATCTGGATTTAAAAACATTCCCACTCTCTTTCAACTCCTTCCTTAAAATATATTCGGTACAATGCGGACAGCATAGAAACAGATTATTCCAATCAAACATGAGATTTCTATCCGTTCCCCGATGTACTCTTAAATGTTCCACTTCTATTTTTTCCTGTTAAGATCAAGGATTTACATTCTGTTTTTGAAAGCGGAATTATTATATCTTTCAAATGACGAACATTGTATATATTTAATGCAGTCATAAATGTATTTCCCATCGCAACCACCTTATATTTCCCCAGTTCTATGCAACTTAATTATGAACTTAGTATAGCCTTTTTTTGAGGATAAGACAACTATTTAAGCTGCTATGTATAGCAATAATCATCTATACAGGTCAGGTCCAAATAATAGCAATTATTTGGAGTTAAAGGTGGGATTTGACCTAATAAATAAGACATAATATTTGAAAATGAATGATTGGATTTTAGAGCCGATAGTTGCTGAAATGTGCGATTATCGGCTTTGTTTTATCTTATCAATTCTTTACATATGTCTCAAATATATTCAAACGTTAGAAATGTTAGTTGGAGACAGTATGAACGATAAACTTTCAATAGCCATGTTTGGTCAAAAACGGCTATCCAGAGAAGGCGGAATAGAAATAGTTGTAAAAGAACTCTGCACCAGGATGGCTCAAAAAGGCTATCGGGTTACGTGCTATAACAGATCAGGCCATCATGTAAGTGGAGCTGAATATGATGCCCAAAATGAATATGAAGGTATATGTCAAAAATATGTACCAACTATTGAAAAAAAAGGGCTAGCTGCTGTAAGTTCTTCTTTCTTTGCTGCATTATACAGTGCATTCGGAAGATATGATGTGGTACATATTCATGCGGAGGGACCTGCTTTTTTCTGCTGGCTTCCGAAATTGTTGGGAAAGCGTGTTGTTGTTACTATTCATGGCATTGACTGGCAACGCGAAAAGTGGAAATCAGGGTTTGGCTCCAAGTTCATTCGTCAGGGTGAAAAAAATGCGGTGAAATATGCGGATGAAATTATTGTCCTAAGTAAAAGAGTTCAGGAATATTTCAAAAAAGTCTATGGCAGAGAGACTCATTTCATCCCCAATGGTGTAAGCAGGCCAGAAAACCAGCCAGCTGAGATGATTACAGAAAAATTTGGATTGATAAAAAATTCATACATCTTGTTTCTTGGTCGTTTAGTGCCTGAAAAAGGAATACGATATTTGATTGAAGCTTTTAAGAATGTTGGAACTGATAAAAAACTGGTTATTGCCGGTGGTTCCAGTGATACCGATAGTTTTATGAAAGAATTAAAAGAACTTGCAAAAGGTGATGAGCGGATCATTTTCACTGGCTTTGTGCAAGGACAAATATTGAGTGAATTGTATAGCAATGCGTATATCTACATATTACCATCTGATCTGGAAGGTATGCCATTGAGTTTACTAGAAGCTATGAGTTATGGTAATTGTTGCTTGGTTTCAGATATACCAGAATGTGCAGAAGTTGTAGAGGATAAGGCAATGATCTTTAAAAAATCAAATGTAAGTAGTCTTAATGAAAAGTTGCAAGATGCCTGCAATCATCCTTCAAAGGTTAATGGATATAAAGACTCAGCCACAAATTTCATCTGTAAAAAATACAATTGGGATGATGTGGTAAAAAAAACGCTGAAGATATACAGAAAAAATGTCAAAACATAAATAAAAATTTTATATAAATTAAATGTAATGATGATATATGGATAAAAACACAAGTTCAATTTTTAATATAGTTTACGCAATATTTTAGCTGAACTTTATTTGATTTAACATCATTACGTAATGAGAAATTGAAAAATAGGAGAATTATCATGCCTGAAGAAAAAAAGTTAAATGGTACAGTTATTGTTACTTACCGTTGCAATGCTCGTTGTTCCATGTGCAATCGTTATAAGGCACCTTCAATACCAGACGAAGAAATTAGCATTGAAACTATTAAGAAATTACCAAAGATGTATTTTACGAATATCACTGGTGGTGAACCGTTCATCCGTACTGATTTGAAGGATATCGTGCGAGAGTTGTACAAAAAATCTGATCGTATTGTTATTTCTACCAATGGATTCTTCACAGACCGTATTGTTGAATTGTGTAAAGAATTCCCACAAATCGGTATCAGAATTTCAATTGAGGGCTTGGAACAGACCAATGACGAGATTCGTGGACTACAGAATGGCTATCAGCGTGGTTATGGCACACTGAAAAAACTGCGGGAAATGGGTATGAAGGATGTTGGTTTTGGCATGACTGTTCAAGATAAGAATGCTCCTGATTTAGTTCCGCTGTACAAGATTTCCAATGAGATGGACATGGAGTTCGCAACTGCTTCTCTGCACAACAGCTTCTACTTTGTGGAGGCTAAGAACATCATCCATGACCGTCCGATGGTTGCAAAGAACTTTGAGAATCTGGTTAACGAACTGCTCCGCAGCAACAGCCCGAAAAAGTGGTTTCGTGCCTATTTTAACCACGGTCTGATTAATTACATCTATGGTCAGAATCGTCTGCTGCCTTGCGATATGAGTTTTGATACATTTTTCATCGATCCGTATGGTGATGTCATGCCTTGCAACGGCACCAAGGATAAAGAGGTAATGGGCAACCTGAATACCCAGAGCTGGGATGAACTGTGGAATAGTCCGCAGGCCGAAGAGGTTCGCAAGAAGGTTCGCTGCTGTGACCGTGACTGTTGGATGATTGGTTCTGTTTCTCCGGCTATGCATAAGTATATCTGGAAACCAGCTACTTGGGTTCTGATTCATAAGATTAAGTCTCTCTTTACCAGGTATCCATACAACATGTATGAACTAAAAATCTGTCGCGATTACCGTGATGGTAAGGTCACTAAAGAAGAATTGGACAAGTGTAGCACTTGTGATATGAATTGCATAATCAACAATGGATTGAGTGAAGCATCTAAGGAACAATTGAAATATAAGACTGGCGAGGAAATTGTAGATGCTGATATTGCGCAACAACTGAAAGGGTAAATAGACTTATGGAATTTAGTGTAGTTTTGGTAGTAGTTGTATATAATAAAAAAGTTGAGGAGTCTATTACTTGCAAAAATATTATTAACAATTGTCACAATTTGGTTGAAATATTAATTATTGATAATAGTACGAGTGACCTTAATAATAAAGAATATTGTATTAGTAAAGGTCTTCGTTATATTTCCATGGCTGGAAATAAGGGATTATCCAAAGCATATAATGCAGCTATTGATGCATGTAAAGATAAAGATGTAATTATCTTCTTTGATGATGATACTGAAGTTACAGAAGAGTATTTTATAGAGATATATAAAGCTTTACAAGAATGTCAGGAAGTCGATATTTTTGCACCAACAATTTATGGACAAGATGGTGTGATTTACTCGCCTAATAAGTATAATTTCATGCGTAATCACTTCATTTCACCAATGAATATGGAAATTCCACAAAATCAATTTAACGCCATCGCAAGTTGTCTTGCAGTTAGAATGAGGGTATTCGATAACTATAGATTTAATGAGAAATTGTTCGTGGATCAAGTGGATCAAAATTTTTTTTATGATCAAAGAGAACTCAATAGAAAGTTTAAAAGGTTGAATGTGAAAATTCTTCAAAATTTTTATCAGCGAGGAGAAAGTTTGACACCAGAAGCAGGATGGAAGCGTTTACGATTAAGAATTATCGATATTATGCGTCAGACACGGTTACTTGGTGGATTAAGAATGCGCTTTTTAGGATTCGCAAAGTGCTGTGGTTTGGGAGTACAAATAGGAAGGAAAAGTAAATCTATTATTGTTCCATTCAAAGCAATTGCATTGGCATTGGAATGTGCCGTAATTGATCAGTAGTGAGAAGTTTTATGACACATGTATTAGTGCAAATGTTGATTTATAGCTGTTTAAGAGCCCAAAAATCAGCAAAATTATGTATCTTATACAAATGAAATTCAATACTTGAAAATTAGAATACATGGAATATTATGAGGAAATATGAAAGTTTTATATTTTATGAATCATGCTGATCAAGGAGGGGCAGCTCTTGCATTGTATGATTTAATCATTGAAATTAAAAAAAATTCAGAGATTGTGCCTGTTGTTATAACAGGAAAGAATAATCATTTAAATCAAATGTTATCTGATATAGGAATTGAAAACTATTCAGCTCCATTCAAAAACTTTATTAGCTCTAGTAAATCTCCAGAGTGGTTGTTTAAATTCTTATTAAAGATCCGTTATCAAGCTGGACAATATATTGCACTACGGAAAATCGAAAAGATGATAGACTTTTCAACAGTTGATATTATTCATTCTAATTTAAACAGAATCGATATTGGAGCTATTTTAGCTCAAAAATATAAGATTCCGCATATTTGGCACATTCGTGAACATGCAGATGGTCGAGATTTTAAAGTGGTGTCAATAAAAAGAAATCCGATTAAATATATGAATTCCTTTGACTCAAAGTATGTTTATATTTCACAGTCTGTAAAGAATGTATGGGAAAAAAGGGGATTAAAAACTTATAGGGCAAGTGTAATCTATGATGGAGTTCGAGCAGAATTATATCAATCAAGATGTTCTGCTAAAAGTGATAAACTGCGTATGATTTTTTTGGGAGGATATGCTAAGAGCAAAGGTCAAGAGGACTTAATTGATGCATTAAAGAATTTATCGCAAGAGCTAAAAAAACAATTTGAAATTGATTTTTATGGAAATGGAGCAGAAGCATATATTAAGTATCTAAAAATCAAAATTGATCAAAATGGTCTTTCAGATGTAATGAAACTTCACTCATATCAACAGGATATATGGAAAAAGATATCACAATATGATGTGGGATTGACTTGTTCACATGGAGAGGGATTTGGCAGGGTTACAGTAGAATATATGATGGCCGGACTTTGTCCAATAGCAAGCAATGGCGGGGCATCACCAGAAATCATTGATGATAAAAAAACAGGTATTTTGTATGAGGTATTAAATAAAGATGCATTGCGTAAAGCCGTGATTTGGGCAATACATAATCAGGATGCAGTACATAAATTCGGTGAGAATGCAAAAAAAAGTGCCCGATTAAATTTTTCCATGGAAAAACACGCAAGCGAAATTAAAAAATTATATTATGAGGTAGCAAAAGATGTATAAACCAATGTTTTCAATCATCATTCCAGTATATAAGGTTGAAAAATATTTATCAAAGTGCCTCGAAAGTGTAACGGCTCAGACATATACCGATTTTGAAGTAATCTTAATAGATGATGGATCACCTGATAGTTGTCCTTCACTTTGCGATAGTTTTGCTAAGATAGATTCTCGATGTAAGGTTATACATCAGTTAAACAAGGGACTTTCAGGAGCAAGAAATACTGGTTTGAAAGCGGCAAAAGGTCGGTATATATATTTTTTAGATAGTGATGATACAATTGCAGTTAATCTTCTTGAAGAATTAATGCACGTAATCAAAACTCAAGAGGTAGATATTGTTGGTTTTAGTGCTGTAGTTACATCATTTAATAATACATGTTTACTATCAACAGGTAATTATACAAATATGGTTGAAAGAGGAATAGAGATTTCACAAAGAAGAGTACCATTATCGACAGTGCCGCTTTATTGTTATCGTCGGGATTTTTTAAAAGAAAAATGTTTAACATTTAAAGAAAAAATATATTATGAAGATATTCTTTTTACCGCACTAGTTTTTCTGGAGAATCCAAAAGTATATTATATGGATTTGCCGCTTTATTTTTATAATAAACGAGAGGAGTCCATAACAACATCTAAAGCCAAGGGAAAAAATTATTTTGATATTATTGAAATTTGCAAACTATTGATTAAAGTTAATAAAGTTGGATGGAGTGTTGGCAAAAAGACCGCATTTAAAAATATAATGAAATCTTATATTCTATTAAGTGAAGAAATATATAGGATGCTTGATGAAAAAGACAAAAAGAGCTTATTGATAGTTAGAGAAGATTTGATGGAAACAGTGAAATCTCAAAGAAAAGAAATGGGATGGAAGAATTATATTATCGCATGTTTTCCTAACATATTATTTGCCGTTAGGGAAGTAAGGAGAAAAATCAGATGTCGAAATCAAATATGAAATTCAAATTGTATAGATATGAAGTTGGAATAGATTATATTAATTTAACACTTTTTATGTCTTTTGCAACATTATTTGTGGCACAGACATTTCACGCACCATCAATAATTTACTTTTTAATAGATGTGCCCATTATGGTCATGATGTTAAAAAACTTTAAAAAAATTTTTGCTGTATTGTCGTGGAAAAGTTTCATATCTATTCCACTTACACTTATACTGATTTTTATCTTTATGCTGATCGGAAGTGTTGCAAATAATGTTCCTTTAGGAAATACTTTGTATGGAATATATAAATATTATAGAGGTTTTCTCTTTTTCTTTTCTACCTTGGCACTTGTAGATTCCTCAAGTGAGAAACGTACATTTTCTCTTTTGAAGGTGATATTTTGTATTAATTTTGTATTAACAATTGTTGAATTCTTTTTTGGGGGAATAAATCAAGATCTTTTAGGTGGCATATTTGGTCCTGTTGTCGGCGTCAATCAATATACAAATTTATATTTTGTAATCATTAGTGTTTTTTGTATCGAAATAGTTATAAACCGAGATACAGACTGCAAAAAATTTAGGCAGGCGCTCATCATTTCTACTTGTATGTTTGCCACTGCAGCTTTCGCAGAGATAAAATATTTCTTTGCTGAGTTTTTAGTTTTACTCTTAGTTGCCTATTTGTGTCTTCCAAAGAAATGGAACTCTATTTTCGGTATCATCTTAATTATTGTAGGTATTGTAGTATTTTATAACATTTTGATTCATATATTTCCAGAATTTACTAACCTTGTTAATGAGCTAAAAAAAGGTGGGCTTACACGATTGATTGATTTACAGCGACATTATAGTACAGACAATGATATTGGAAGAGCTGTAATTTTTACGTATTCCAATCAATATCTTTTGTCCAATAAAAAAAATCAGTTGATAGGTATGGGAGTCGGAAATGTTACCTCATCAGGCATAGTAAATAACAATTTCTGGCTTAAAAATCAAATGACTCATTATGATCAATTTTATACTTCATATTTGTATAATGAGCAAGGAATGATAGGATTTATATTATACTGCTTGATATACTTAGAGATATTTATTATAGGGCTAAGGGCATTGCTGAAAAGTAAAAAACGAAAGTATGGCACAATGTTGATTATGCTAGTTTGTGGGTGTGTTATGGTATTTGTTTATAATATGGCAATGTATTCCCAATTGTGTTTTATTGCATTTTGGGCTTTAGCTGTTATGGTCAAAAAATGTATACAAGGTGAGGAAAAGGAAAGAATATGATACCAAAAGTTATCCATTATTGTTGGTTTGGTGGAAATCAATTACCAGAACTGGCGCAAAAATGTATAGAATCTTGGAAAAAATACTTTCCAGATTACGAAATCAAAGAATGGAATGAAAGCAATTTTGATTTGAATTGTTGCGACTATGTGAAGGAAGCCTACACAGCAAAAAAATGGGCATTTGTAAGTGATTATGCTCGTTTTTGGATTTTATATAATTACGGTGGTTTATATTTTGATACAGATGTTGAAGTGATTCGAGACATGAGCGAGATAGTAAATCGAGGTGCATTTATGGGTTGCGAAGCAATGAATAAATGTGCTCCCGGTCTTGGTCTGGGAGTAAACCCCGGTCTTGGTCTGTATAAAGAAATTTTGGATTTTTATCATACTATCCATTTCGTGAATAAGGATGGAACGCTTAATGAACAAACAGTGGTTTTATACACAACTAATATTTTAAAGAAGCATGGTTTTAAGGAACTAGAACAAATCCAATACGTAGCCGGAATATATATTTACCCCGAAGAATATTTCTGCCCACTTAATTATGGGACAGGAAAATTGACAATAACAAATAATACATTTTCAATTCATCATTATAGCGCTTCATGGCACTCTAAACTTGATTCTATTGTGGATGCGATTGAACGATGTGGCTCCAATAACAAGAAAATTGAATATAGATGTAGACGAATAATATCTTTTCCATTTAGAGTTGCTAATAAGATTAAAAAAAATGGTATTAAAAATACAGCAAAATTTATTATAAAGAAATTGGGCGGTTGTAAATAACAAGCACGGATTATTGCAGAAATATGATATTTAGCGTTTTTGTAGATATTCTTCCAGTAATCATTATAGAAAAAACCACTCCACTGAAGGCAACATAGAGTTTATAGAATTCGAGGACAAAGTCATAAATGAGTAAGTACAAATATCTGATAAAAAATATGGGACTTCTTACATTAAGCAATTTTGCTACAAAATTACTTTCCTTTTTTCTAGTCCCGCTATATACATCAATACTTTCAACTGCAGAATATGGGGAATATGACTTTATTTCTTCAACGGTTGGTATCTTAGTGCCAATTTTAACAATAAATATTTACGAAGCTGTTCTCAGATATTCAATGGATAAAGAAGCAGCCCCTAAGGATGTATTTTCTATTGGATTAAAATTTTGCCTTATTGGTAACAGTATCACAATATTGTTTCTTGTAGTTAATCATTTTTTCGCTATAAGTCGTATTATTGATGACTTATCAATTTATTTTTTCCTTATATTCTTTACCAATTCAATTTCTGGCATAATTTCGTCAATGGCAAGGGGATTAGATAGAATTAAGGAAATATCAATAGCAAGTGTTATAGGATCGATAATAACAATAACTCTAAATATCGTATTGTTATGTGTTGCTAAACTTGGTATTGATGGATATTTTATTGCTAATATATTTGGAATATTGAGCCAAATGTGTTTTTTATTCGTTTGCATGAAAGGATGGAAATATATTTCATTCAAACATGTCGAGCAGAAAACAAACAAAGAGATGATACATTACAGTTTGCCCACAATTGCTAATGCTATAGCATGGTGGGTTAATGGCCTAGCGGACAGGTACGTCATTATATTTTTTTTAGGAATATCTGCCAATGGTGTTTATTCGGTCGCATCTAAAATACCATCTATATTAAATATTTTTCAGAATATTTTTTCCCAAGCATTTATGTTGTCAGCTGTGAAGGAATTTGACAAGGATGATACAGATGGATTTTTTAGAAAAATATTTAGCACATATAATTTTGTATTAGTCATGGTGTGTTCCTTAATAATATGCGCTGATAAAATTTTGGCACGGTACTTGTATGCTAACGACTTTTATGATGCATGGAGATTTGTACCGTTTCTAACCATTTCTATTATCTTTGGCTCTTTATCAGGGTATGCAGGAAGTATATTTGCAGCGTTAAAGCATTCAGAGTATTTTGCAAAATGTTCTGGATCAGGCGCAGTAGCAAATATTTGTATGAATATTGTTTTAGTGCCTCTATGGGGAACATTAGGAGCTGCTATAGCAACAGCAATCTCCTACTGGATTGTATATCTTGTAAGTATGTTTTATTTGAATAGAAGCATGAATGTAAAAATATCTCTTATGAGAGATACTTTTGCATATGGAATGCTAATGCTTCAAGCATTTATACTTTTGAATGAATGGATTGAATGGAAAATTCAGTACGGTATTCAAATAATATTCGTTGTTGTATTGCTGATTTTATATAAAAGCGAGATTAAATATTTTATAAGTAAACTAATATCATTGAAAGGCAATTAAATGAAACTCTGTATTATAACACAGGAAAATGCGAGGGAGCCAAAAACATGGTCGGGCACTCCTAAAACAATAATAGAATATTGTGAAAAACAAAGCATTGAAATATGTAATTTGAGTTTTATAGGTAAAATCCATCATTTCGGTTTTGGAAAAATTAAGGCTATTATCGATAAGTATATATATTGTTATAGCAGCAGCTTTAGAGATCCATTTCCACTTTGGTATGCTATGAATGCAAACTTTTTTGAAAATGAAATGGCTAAGTATAAAGTTGATGGATATATATTTATGGGAGAACAGTGCCTTAAGGATAAAGCAAATATTAATGGGAAAACATATGTCTACATGGATAGAATGATAAATATTATAGCCCAATACGATGAAGATAAAAGAAAATGTAAAAATTGGTATATTAAAAATTATATGAAAAACGATAAGAAGAGTTTATCGTGTATGGATCATATTTTTACTCAGAATGATTGGAGCAGAAATGAAATAATTTCTAAATATGGAATTCCTGAATCAAAAGTTACAAATGTTGGAGTCGGTGTAAATTTACAAGGGTATGAAGGCATTAAGCAATATGATAATCATAAAATACTTATTGTTCTTAGAAAGGGGACGGAGCATTATAAGGGCTTAGATCTTTTACTGGAAGCATTTGTAATTGCGAGAAAAGCAATTCCTGATTTGTCTCTGCATGTTGTGGGAACGGAATATAAAAAAATGGATGGCGTATTTTACTATTATAATCAACCTAGAACGGTAACAGTTAGCCTATTTCAAGAATGTGCATTATATGCGATGCCAGCATTATTAGAGCCTAATGGAATAACTTACTTGGAAGCATTGGCTAACAAAATGCCAATTCTTGGATTAAATCGTTTTGCATTTCCAGAGTTTAGTGGTTATGGAAAATTTGGATTTATTGTTGATGAACCTATTCCAGAAAATGTTTCCATAGCCATTTGCAAGGCTTTTTCCGATACAGAAAAACTTCATATTATGGGAAATGAAGGGCAGAAAATGGTTCTAAAAAAATATACATGGGATAAGGTTATATCTTCAATGTTACAAATAATAGAAACTGATTTGAGGACATAAAATGAAAAATAAAATGCGGATAGTTATTACTTCTGGATTTAGATGGAATTATTTTCAATGGTTTTTGTTGGGATTTCATGAATTAGAGAATCGGGGATTGATAAAATTGGATTATAGTTTGCCATTAGCCAGTCGAATATTGTTATCGTCATCAAATAAATTGATTATTCGAATAGCAGATAAGTGTAGACGGATATTTGAGCCTGATTCCTACAATATGGACGGATATATTTTATATTATGACAACGGTAAAAAAATTAAAAAGACATTTACAATTGATAGTGCCGATGCTCCATATCTATTTGACAGTAAAAAACTTAACAAAGTAGATATTTATTTTAAAATGCAATGTCCTATTGATTTAAAGTTGGCTGGATTTTATATTACCGATCTAATTATGATTCCCTGGTGTGACCATGAACATGAGGACTGCGGGATTAAACTTACAGAAAGAGGAAAAAGAAAGACGATTTCACTTGATGGAAAAAATAATATAAGACCATTAATGGTAGGTCCAAGGCAACTTTCAAAAGGTACTTCATATGATTGTTTAAAAGCTGGATATGATAACTATTTAAAAGGCAGAAATATTGAAAAAGCAAAAAATATTATGTGCTATTTTGGAAATGCCTTAGGACCGAAGCCTGAAGCCAATCCAATACCTGATTATGATTGGGAAGCAGATATAATGGGATTTTATGGAGAAAGTGTTAATCATCCTAATGAGAAAAGAGAAAACGTTGCAAAATATATTGCACGCCTCAATTCAAGTGATGCAAGAGTGATATCTACGGCAAATGCAGATTCGCATATAGTAGAAAATAAAAATCTAATAATCCCTCTAGAAAAATTTTGCAAGCATATAGCAGCGTTTAAATATAATGCAAATGTTTCTGGATACAGACTGTCAATGCCAAGTCGTTTTATTGAGAGTTTTATGGTAGGAACAAGCGTAATTACAGATAAATTAGCTATTAAGTGGTACAAGCCGTTTGATACCGAAGTTGTAGAAACAGTTCCTATGGGATATTTGCCTATGAATAAAGTTGATTGGAAACAATTTCAAAAAGATTTGAATAATCTGCCTTCAGTAGATCCAAGCCAAGTAATAAAGGCTTTTGAAGAAAAATGGTCTCCAAAAGTTGTGGCTCAATATATTATAGATACAGTAAAGGAGAGTTAAACATATGAAACCACATTTAATTATGCCAATGGGTGGAGCTGGTTCTCGTTTCTATAAAAATGGATATATGCAGCCTAAGCCTCTTATTGAGATAAAGACTAGACCTTTTCTATATTGGGCTACAATGTCAATCAAGAAATACATAGATATTGAAGATGTCACTTTTGTAGTGCTTCAGCAGCATATTGACAGATTTAATATTGATAGCGTTATCAAGGAATATTTTCCAGATGCAGGTATTGAAGTACTGCCAGATATTCTTCCCGGTCCGGTGTTTACAGCGTTAAAGGGTGTGGCAAAGATTAAAGATAATGCACCAATAATTTTCAACGATTGTGATCACATGTTTAAATGTTCTGAGATTAATAATATTTTGAATCAAAATGCGTTTACTTCTGATGGAGCCTTGCTTACATTTGAATCAAATGAACCTCAATTTAGTTATGTTAAATATGGTGAAGAGGAAAAGATAATTGGAACAATAGAGAAAAAGGTAGTAAGCCATCATGCTATCTGTGGAGCTTATATCTTCAAAAATGTTAAATTATTTAAAGATATGGCTGAAGTGTATACTCAAAATTGTCCATATAACGAATGTTACATGAGTGGTCTTTACAATGTTATGTGTGAAAATGGACTTATTGTAAAAGATTATCTTTTAGATTACCACGTAGAGTTTGGCACACCAGAAGAATATGAAAAAGCAAAGGGCTCACAGTATTTTAGTGATTTGGTGTAAAAAATGAACATAACGGATTTAGGTGGACATTCAGGCTGTAAGATACTTCTTTGTGAAAAAAACAATAATGAAATCTTTGTAAGGAAAATTTCAAGTGATAAAAATTATAATAAGCGACTGGCAGTTCAGGCTAAAAAACAGGCAACTTACTCAAATCCTAATATAAAAGTACCGAAAGTGTTACAAACTGGATATACTGACGACGGATTATTCTACTTCGACATGGAATATGTTCAGGGCATTACAATGGCTGAATATATTAAAACAATTGAAATTGGCAAGGTTCGTTCTATTTGCGAATCTATTGTAAATAACATTGTAAGCAGAGATTCTGAAAATACTGATGTTGATGAAAGTATTTTTACCACAAAAATAGCATCTTTAAAGGAAAAATTGCAGCCACAGAATAATCCCGTAATCAATGATGCTATTGAATTATTAAATAAACATAGTTGGAAGAGATTTAGAAAAACTCAGTGCCATGGTGATCTTACACTTGAAAATATTATTGTGAAAGATAATCAATTATATTTAATTGACTTTCTGGATTCCTTTTATGATTGCTGGATTATGGATATAAGTACAATTATGCAGGATGTTCAGACTATGTGGTCATATCGACATGATGAAGAAGCCGAAATCAATACCAAGTTACGCCTGCTTGTATTCAGAGATATTTTAATGGATACAGTAAAGCGAGTTTCGCCAGAAGATTATTTGGAAGTGTATTATGCCCTTCTTTTAAAACTGATCAGAATATTTCCTTATACTAAAGACAAGGAAACCTATGATTTTTTAAATGATAAGACAAAATCAATTATTAATATTATTAGGGAGATGGAAGTATGCGAACATTGATCGTGCCTTGCGCAGGTTCAAGAAAGATAGATAATTTACCTCTTTTCCTAAATTATCATCCAGACAAAGAACTACTTGCTTTAAAAGTAATAGAAGGTGTTCAGCCAGATAATTATGACAAAATAATCTTTACTATATTAAAAAACGTTGATATTGAGTTTGATGCTTGTGAAATAATCAGAAAAGAAAACAATAATAGGTATAACATTGACTTTGTAATTTTAGACAATCCAACAAGTGGTCCCGCAGAAACTGTTTACAAAACGATTGAAAAGGCCAAACTCGAAGGCGAATTTGCAGTTAGAGATTCTCATGCTTACCTTAGCGTCAAAAAAGACTATACAGGTAATTTTGTAGCTGGATTAGACTTAACAAAATATGAAAAAACAATAGATAATCTAAGAAGTAAGAGTTTTATTAAGGTTAATGAACAGGGACAAATCCTTGACGTGGTTGAAAAGCATTTTTGCTCAGATGTAATATCTGCCGGATTTTATGGATTTAAAAGTACTGAAGATTTCAAAAATGCTTATGAGCATCTTTGTGATCCTAATTATGGAATCAAAAAACTATATCTTAGTCATGTGATTTCATATCTTATAGGATATTCACAAAGAGTATTTCACAGAGCAAAAGTTACTGATTTTGAGGATTGGTCTACAAAAACAGCTTGGCAGAAAGTTCAGAGACAGAATTCCTTATGCATACTTGATTTAGACTCTGTAAAAATCAATCAGGATCTTAAAACAAAACTGGCTATGTTAAGTAATGTTGGAATGTCGTTTATAGGATATTCAAGTCAAAATGTTTTACCAGTCGATTTTGATATGCAAGAGATTAATTTAATTGCGATCATTTCTAAGTGTCCCAGAACGAAATCAAAAGTTATTATTGAACATGAAACTGATATTGAGAAATTGCTCCTGGAGATTTAACATGAAATTAATGATGATAGATCTTGATGGCACATTGTTTGATACCAAAGAGATAAATTATAGAGCCTATAAAGAAGCTATTGAACCTTATGGCTATAAAATAGATTACCAATATTATTGTGAATTTTGCAATGGCAGGCATTACACCGATTTTCTTCCGCAAATTACTACATCTGATAAATCAATACTAGTTGATATGCATAATAGGAAAAAGGAAGCCTATAATAAGTATTTAAGCTATGGGAGAATAAACCAGGCACTTGTAGATATAATAAAAAAACGCGGAAAAGACTGTAAAGCTGCGTTGGTAACAACTGCATCACGTCAGAATACATATGATATATTGAAACAGTACAATATCGTTGATATCTTCGACCTCATATTAACACAGGAAGATATTACAAAATCAAAACCTGACCCAGAGGGATTTTTGAAGGCAATGTCGAAATATAATGTGAAAGCTCAGGAATGTCTTATATTTGAAGATTCAAACGTCGGAATTGAAGCTGCTGAAAAAACCGGAGCAACAGTGTTTGTAGTTAAAGGATTTAATTAAGTTTTCGCCTATCCGAACAGATGGTTTTCGTTTTTCTTGTCAAAAATTGCACCCCGTTGTATAATGGTATCGTAATTTAAGACACTTTGAGAGACATTTTTTATGAATTTGATATATTGTGAGCACACTACGGGAAGGAAAGTATGATAATTAACTTCCTAATTATCATACAAGAAATGATATGAATAAATTAATAACACAATTCATTAAATTCAGCACAGTCGGGGGAATTTGCTTTGTTATTGACTATGTTGTGGGGTTAGTAATTTTAAACGTTATTATGGCAATAACGTCCACGGAATATTTTGAAGTTGTGTCAGTTGGTAGTTCTGTGATAAGTTTCACTATTTCTACCATGGTCAATTATATCTTAAGCTTTAAATTCGTATTTAAACGGAAGGAAAATCTGAACGAAAAATATAGATTAGCTGCATTTATGGTACTCTCAGTTATTGGTCTTATAATAAACAGTATCATCATTTGGATTGGTGTAGGTCCTGTTTACAGCAGGTGCAGTTTTTTGCAGGAAAATGTTAGTTACAATCTCATGTATACCATAGCTAAGATTTTTTCTACAGCGATAGTTATGTTTTATAATTTCATAACTAGGAAATTCTTTCTTGAACAAAAGACTATTAACTGAGGAGAGCGTTCAATGGATAAATATTTGAAAAAAATAGATGCTGCTACAATATTAGCAGCTTTGTATGCAAGCTTAGTGTGGGTTGCATATTTCTATTTAAATATAACGCCTGATAAATATATGAATATAATATTTCTAATTACAATGTTCATAGGATCGTATGCTTTTCTACAATTCATAATAAATAAAATAAGAAAATCCGAATTGACAATGCCCATCGTAATAACAAGAACTGTTAAATGTAAGGTATTTTTCATGACTTTGTTTGTGACAATGGGAATTATGTTAATTTGGATTTTAGCATATTATCCCGGCTCTTTTTCTGGTGACTCAATTGACCAATATGGTCAAGCATTAAATGCCAGCTATAATAACTGGCATCCTGCATGGCATACCATTGTATTTTTTACATTGCCTTTAAAGATATTTGGAACGCCTGCTTCTATTGTAATAATACAAAATATTTATTTTTCGATAGTCATGGGATATTTAGCGTTAACCATATACGAAATAGGCGGCTTAAGGGTAACTGTGATATCGATACTTTACATTCTTATGAACCCGTATACCGGATATATAATGCTGTATCCGTGGAAAGATGTGGGATTTGCATTGACGGGATTGTTTTGTACTGTGTTTGCGGTACGACTGATTCTTATGGAAAAAAAGACATCTAAAACATGGAAAATAATTGTGTTTGGAGTTATTTGGGCAAGCGCTACTATTTTTAGGCATAATGCAATTCTGTACACAGCACCCTTGCTTATAACTCTCTTCATGACAGTAAATAGAAAAACGTGGATCAGGATAACTGTAATCTCAGTAATGTCATTACTGATGATCAAGATTCCTGTATATAGGGCTTTTCATGTTACAAAACCAACAGCACGAGTTTTGGAAAGCACAGGTTTACCGCTTACGATTATTGGAAATGTGATTAAAGAAACACCAGAGTTAATGGATCAGGAACTATCTGAATTTGCTTATTCCATTGCTTCTCAGGAACTTTGGGAGGAAAAATATCAATGCGGGAATTTTAACAGCATTAAATGGAATGGAGCTGAAACATTTGCAGTAGATGAAGCTGGATATGCTAAAGTACTTAAACTGACTTTAAAATGTTTCAAAATATCACCCAGGGCTTCTGTGAAAGCGTTTTTGGCTTTAACAGATATGGTTTATGGCTTTGAAACTGGTTTAGAGGGAAACGTATTCTTCAGCGATATATCTGAAAACAAATATGGAATTGAATATCCGTCTGATTCAGGGAAAGTAAATACTGGATTGCGGATAGCTACTAGCAGCTACAGCAGTTTTATAAATAGTACCATTTTTAAATACTTCAGAACCTATGGCATATGCTTATTTGTACTGCTTGTTATTTTTTTAGGAAAATTGAAGTTTATGTCCTGGAATTCGTGGAAGAAAGTATTTCTGGTTGTCCCATTATTTGTGTATGATTTTGGGACAATGCTTTTGCTAACAGGTCCTGACTCCAGATTTTTCTTTATTACTTTTTTAGTAACACCAATTTTGGTTGTTTATGCGCTTAACAAAGGAGAGAATGAGGACAATGAATAAAAAAGTGATAGTTATTGGTGCAGGTCCGGCAGGTCTTACAGCTGCATATGAATTATTAAAGACTAAAGAGGGATATGATGTAACGGTTCTCGAGGAGAGTAACTATTTTGGCGGAATTTCAAGAACAGTGAATTATAAAGGGAATCGCATGGATATGGGCGGACACCGATTTTTTTCTAAAGTGAAGGAAGTCAATGATTGGTGGGATAATATGTTACCTGTGCAAGGAGCGAAGCCCAAGGATGATATTCTTCTTAATCGTGATATTACGATAAAAGCTGGCGGTCCTGATCCTGAAAAAACAGATAAAGTTATGTTGCGTCGACACCGTGTCTCACGAATTTTATTCATGGATAAGTTTTATGACTATCCCATTTCAATGAAAAAGGAAACTTTTACAAATATGGGGTTTGTTAATACAATCAGCTGCGGTTTTAGTTATTTGGCAGCTATATTTCATAAGCTTCCTGAAAACAACCTAGAAAACTTCTATATCAACCGTTTTGGCCGTAGACTTTACAATATGTTTTTTGAATATTATACAGAGAATCTCTGGGGAAGACATCCAAGTGAAATTGACGCTTCCTGGGGAAGTCAGCGCGTAAAAGGTCTTTCTATTTCTGCAGTTATAAAAGATATTTTGGGGAAGATATTTAACCAAAAGAATAGAAAAGTAGAAACTTCCCTTATTGAAGAATTCAGTTATCCCAAACTTGGACCTGGTCAGTTGTGGAACATCACGGCAGCCGAAATTCAAAAATTAGGTGGCATAATCCTTATGAAATCCCAAGTAACTAAAATTCATAAAAATGCAGATAATGAGATTACAGGTGTTACTTATGTAACAGACGGAACGGAACATGAATTGCAAGGAGATATCTTCATATCGTCTATGCCTCTTAAGGATTTGATAGTTGGAATGAACAATGTCCCGGAAAATGAAATGAAAATAGCACAAGGTCTTCCTTATCGCGATTATATGACATTAGGGGTGTTGGTAAAGAAATTAAATTTAAAAAATAAGACCGATATTAAAACCATAGGTAATATTGTTCCGGATTGTTGGGTGTATGTGCAGGATCGAAAAGTTAAAATGGGAAGATTTCAAGTATATAACAACTGGTCGCCTTATATGGTGAAAGATCTTGAAAATACAGTATGGCTTGGGTTGGAATATTTTGTCCAGGAAGGTGATGAATACTGGACTATGGATGATGCCAATTTTTCTAAGTTTGCAATAGGAGAAATGCTAAAACTTGGTCTTATCACTTCCAAAGAAGATGTTCTGGATTCTCATGTTGAAAGAGTCAAAAAAGCTTATCCAGCATATTTCGATACATACGATGAAATTGACCGGGTTATTAATTATGTAAATACTATTCCAAACCTTTTTTGTGTGGGCAGAAATGGCCAGCACAGATATAATAATATTGATCATTCGATGTGTACTTCTTTTGAAGCTGTTAAAAACATTAAAAATAATGTAACTGATAAGAGCAATATTTGGGCAGTAAATACAGATATAGAATATCATGAAGAAAAAGAGTCATAACACACATAACACAAATTAAACGCTTACCTTTATAAAGCAGATACCGCCTGGTAACAGGCGGTATTGCCGAATTGGCGTAAAGGTCAAACCACTCGCCTTTCACTAAAGTCATGTAAAGATCAAACCACTCGCCTTTCACTAAATCCATTTTTAGTGCATACTTGAGAAAAACAATAGATTTTTTCAAGGGAGGACTAAACACTATGGATCAGTGTACTCATGAAGTCCGTGCAGAGTACTGGAAAAAGATCATTCAGGCCTGCGGTCAGAGACCGGCAGGCCAGTCAGCCAAAAGCTGGATGGATGAGAATGGCATCTGCGAACAAAGCTATTATCACTGGCAGCGACGGTTCCGGAAACAGGCGTATGAAGAAATGAAGG
>ENA-OWZO01000134-OWZO01000134.1-human-gut-metagenome-genome-assembly--contig:-NODE-134-length-58732-cov-34.994563_pt1 | contig 58732 bp, 45 predicted proteins | sample MGYA00249260_ERZ652115 | MGnify/ENA primary metagenome ERZ652115 (study PRJEB26925, sample SAMN05827127) | human gut metagenome | biome: ENVO:2100002; feature: ENVO:00000062; material: ENVO:00002003...
AGTCGGGGCTTTGTCATAAAAAAAGAGGGTATGCATTTTGACACACCCTCTTTTTCTGTATATTTGCGACATATAGAAATTAGATTTACACTGAATGAAGGAATTTGTGATATCGGATGCGCAGACCGAAAAGGCTGCGCTGGTGGGTTTGATAACCCAGACTCAAAATGAACGTAAGACCAATGAATACCTGGATGAACTGGCTTTCCTGGCGGAGACGGCTGGGGCGGAGGTGGTGAAACGCTTCACCCAGAAGCTGGACACCCCCAACTCTGTGACGTATGTAGGAAAGGGTAAATTGCAGGAAATCAAAGAATACTTGGCCGTTCAGAATGAAAGTGAGGAGACTGAAATCGGAATGGTGATTTTCGATGACGAACTCTCGGCGAAGCAAATCCGTAACATTGAAAATGAGTTGAAAGTCAAAATACTCGACCGTACTTCATTAATCTTGGATATTTTTGCCATGCGGGCACAGACGGCCAATGCCAAAACGCAGGTGGAGCTGGCGCAATACAAATACATGCTTCCCCGCTTGCAGCGTTTGTGGACACACTTGGAACGTCAGGGAGGTGGTTCCGGTGCCGGAGGTGGTAAAGGTTCCGTGGGTCTGCGTGGTCCGGGTGAAACGCAGCTGGAAATGGACCGCCGTATCATCTTGAACCGTATGGCCTTGCTGAAGCAGCGTCTGGCTGAGATTGATACGCAGAAATCCACTCAGCGTAAGAATCGCGGACGGTTGATTCGTGTGGCGTTGGTGGGATATACCAATGTGGGAAAATCTACGCTGATGAATCTGCTGGCCAAGAGTGACGTGTTCGCGGAAAACAAACTGTTCGCTACACTGGATACCACAGTGCGCAAGGTGATTATCGAGAATCTGCCTTTCCTGTTGTCCGATACGGTAGGATTTATCCGGAAATTGCCGACCGACCTGGTCGATTCGTTCAAGTCGACGTTGGACGAGGTACGTGAGGCCGATTTACTGGTGCACGTGGTCGACATTTCTCATCCGGATTTTGAAGAACAGATTCAGGTGGTGGAAAAGACCATTGCCGATTTGGGTGCAGTCGGAAAACCGAGTATGATTGTATTTAACAAGGTGGATGCTTATACATACGTGGAGAAGGCGGAAGACGACCTGACTCCGAAGACAAAGGAGAATATCACCTTGGAGGAACTGATGCATACTTGGATGGCGAAATTGAACGACAACTGTATCTTCATTTCTGCCCGGGAGAAGACCAATATCGAACAGTTCCGCGACCTCTTATATAAAAAGGTAAGGGAACTGCATGTACAGAAATATCCTTACAATGATTTTCTGTATCAGACCTACGACGAAGAATAACCGACCAAATAGATAAAAAATGACACAACACTATCGTTTACTGACACAAGAAGAAATTGTGCGGCTGGAGGCACAGCATTGTGTGGCTTCCGATTGGAGGAGCGTAGAGGTGGCGGAAGGCTTCTGTACAGACCACATCCATCATACTCGCTTCTCGGGAAAGATACGGCTGGGAGTCTTTGAAAAAGAGTTTACACTGGCAGGTGGAATAGCCAAACATGCGGGATTGTATTATGCCACTCTGCACAATGTGTCGGTGGGGGATAATTGTTACATTGAAAACGTCAAGAATTATATTGCCAATTACGAAATCGGGCAGGATACGTTTATTGAAAACGTAGACATCATTCTGGTCGATTGCCGGAGCCGTTTCGGAAATGGGGTGGAAGTTTCGGTCTTGAATGAAACGGGAGGACGTGAGGTGATCATACACGACCGTCTGTCGGCCCATCAGGCCTATATCATGGCGCTTTACCGCCATCGTCCGATGCTGATAGAGAAAATGCGGCAGATTATCGAGGCCTATGCAGAAGAGCATGCTTCGGAGACAGGAACGATAGGGCATCATGTCACGATTGTCAATGCGGGTTACATCAAGAATGTGCGGATTGGCGACTATTGTCAGGTGGAAGGAGCCGGGCGTCTGAAGAACGGAAGTGTGAACAGCAATGAGTCGGCCCCGGTGCATATCGGTTACGGGGTGGTGTGCGATGATTTCATCATTTCAAGTGGCTCTCACGTGGAAGACGGTACTATGCTGACCCGTTGTTTCGTGGGGCAGGCGTGTCATCTGGGACACACGTATTCGGCTTCCGATTCGTTGTTCTTCAGCAACTGTCAGGAAGAGAACGGAGAGGCTTGTGCCATTTTTGCGGGACCTTTCACGGTGACACACCATAAATCGACTTTATTGATTGCGGGTATGTTCTCGTTCATGAATGCGGGTTCGGGCTCGAATCAAAGCAATCACATGTACAAGTTGGGGCCGATTCATCAGGGAACGCTGGAACGGGGGGCGAAGACGACCTCTGATTCTTATGTGTTGTGGCCGGCCCGTATCGGTGCCTTTTCACTGGTGATGGGACGCCATGTAACGCATCCGGACACTTCCAATCTGCCTTTTTCTTATTTGATTGAAGAGAAAAACACCACGTATCTGGTGCCGGGGGTCAATTTGCGGAGTGTGGGGACTATTCGCGATGCGCAGAAATGGCCCAAACGTGACAAGCGGAAGGATCCGAACCGGTTGGATCAGATTAATTACAACCTGCTGAGTCCGTACACCATTCAGAAGATGATGACGGGACGCCGGATTCTGAAGGAGTTGGCACGGGTGTCAGGAGAGACTTCGGAAATTTATTCTTATCAGAGTGCGAAAATCAAGAATTCTTCCTTGAACAAGGGAATCAAATTCTATGAAACGGCCATCCATAAGTTTTTGGGTAATTCTGTGATCAAACGGTTGGAAAACATCCGTTTTACTTCTGATGAAGACATCCGTAAACGGTTGTTGCCGGATACGCCGGTCGGTACGGGAGAATGGGTAGACATTTCCGGACTGATTGCACCGAAAAGTGAAATCGAACGGTTGATGGAAGATATTGAATGCGGACGGTTGACTTCCGTGGATGAGATACACAGCCGTTTTGCAGAGATGCATGCCCATTATTACACCTATGAGTGGACGTGGGCTTATGAGAAGATGCTGGAGTTTTACGGCTTGCAGGCAGATAAGGTGACGGCAGCAGACATTGTGTCCATCGTACGTCAGTGGCAGGAAGCGGTAGTCGGACTGGATAAGATGGTGTATGAGGATGCCAAGAAAGAATTCTCACTGACCTCCATGACCGGATTTGGAGCCGATGGAAGCAGCGAGGAAAAAGTACGTGACTTTGAAGAAGTGCGGGGCGTGTTCGAAAGTAATCCGTTCGTAACGGCTGTGCTTGAGCATATCAAGGTGAAAACCGCACTTGGAAACGAATTGATAGAACGTCTGAAGGATTTGTTGTAAATACAGGAGGGACCTGTGTATGAAGAATATATACGGATATATATGTTTGCTTTGCTTGTGCTTCATGACCTTACAGGCACAGGCAGGACGGAAGAAGGTGTTGGAGTATCCCGGGTTTGTCTTTTCAAATACCACGGAAATAGAGTTCAAGCGGATGATTCTGACCGATGAGCAGACGCAGGTGGATGCGGTGATGTATGGTAAGCCTGGCACTCCGGTCGTCATCTCTTCCAGAGCCATGCTGAAATGGGGCAATGGAGGAGTGGCACGGTTGCGTGAGGCAGAGCATATTTCGCTCGACGGAGTGACGGAACCGGAAGTTATTGGTGAGGATGGACAATTGGGGGTGACTCTTTCTTTCGCACCGTTGCAACCCGATGTGCATGAAGTGGATTTCGTGGAACCGGAAATGGGATGGAACATCTTTGGTATTCAGTTGAGCCGGAAAGAGCCCTATGTATATGTGCCGAACTTTCTGACGTCGGAAAATCCGGCTCTCCAGAATGAATTGCCTGAACCGGGATTGTCGGCTGGCAAGGCCGTGGTGAACGGATATCTTTTGGGATACGAAGCCAAGATGTCTCTGTTTCCGGAACTGGTGTACGACGATGGCCTTTTCCCGAAAGAGTGGAATGTGCCGGTAAAAGTCCGTCAGGATGGTTTCTTTCATCTGGAAACAGATTTGTTGCAGCCCACTCTGACTTCATTGAAGCTGAACGGGGCCGTCTTACCCCTTTTCTTGGTTCCTGGAGAAGAACTGACTGTCTATGTCAACCTGCCTCGTCTGAGTATGTCGGCCTCTCACCTGCAGGGGAAGCATTATGAGAAAAAGGAAAAGGCTTGGTTTGATGGAGAGGCCGAAACGATAAATCGGGAACTTTCGTGTGGAAGCTTGTCGGCATTGGAGGCTTATCGGGCCGTGGAAAAAGGCTTGATGGAGCAGCCGGAAATTGCAGCGAAGTTAAAGGCCGATTACGATAAAGCCAGACCGGTGTGTGAGCACTTGCTCGCCACTTCTTCCTTGACTTCGGACGACCGGAAGGTGCTTAAAACGGTGGAGTTCCCGGAGATTCGCACGTATGTGGAAGCGGTTGCACAGGCTTTGCAACTGAATGCGGCACGGGTGGAATCCACCAAGGAAGCGGTAATTGCTTCGTTGGCTACGCAGGTGGAAGGGGCAGACATCCTTCCGCAGATTATCGCACCCCATAAAGGTCGGGCTATCCTGGTGGATTTCTGGGCTACCTGGTGCGGTCCTTGCCGGAAAAGCATGCAAGCCATGGTACCTCTGAAAAGAGGCTTGTCTTCCAAAGACATTGTATATATTTATCTGACCGGCCCCTCTTCGCCGGAGAATATCTGGAAGTCCAGTCTTTCCAAGATGACGGGAGTACATTACCGGTTGACGGATTCCCAATGGAAATACCTTTGTAATGCGTATGGGGTGACTGGCATCCCGGCTTACCTGATTATCAGTCATGATGGAAAATTGCAGGCGCGCTATGTAGGTTTCCCGGGAGTGGATGTATTGCAGAAAGATTTGCTTCGTGCCGTGGAAGAGTGAAGCGGATTGCCGATAACTTTTTGGATGAATTAAGGAAAAATTTCAATAATACTTTGTAACTTTGCTGCACGATAACTAACAATAAATACAATTATTATGGCAACACCAGAATTCAAGTATCAGCCGATGTTCGAGAAAGGTAAAGATACGACTGAATACTATTTGCTTACAAAGGACTATGTATCAGTAAGCGAGTTTGAAGGAAAACCTATCTTGAAGGTTGAAAAGGAAGGTCTTACAGCGATGGCAAATGCGGCTTTCCATGATGTCTCTTTCATGCTGCGCCGTTCACACAACGAAAAGGTGGCTAAGATTCTGCACGATCCGGAAGCCAGCGAAAACGATAAGTTTGTAGCACTTACTTTCCTGCGCAATGCAGAAGTGGCTGCTAAAGGCGTACTGCCTTTCTGCCAGGATACGGGTACTGCCATTATCCACGGTGAAAAAGGTCAGCAGGTATGGACAGGCTACTGCGATGAAGAAGCATTGTCTCTGGGTGTGTACAAGACTTATACAGAAAACAACCTGCGTTATTCTCAGAATGCACCGTTGACCATGTACGACGAAGTGAACACTCGTTGCAACCTCCCTGCACAGATTGATATCGAAGCTACTCAGGGAATGGAATATGAATTCCTTTGCGTAACAAAAGGTGGTGGTTCTGCCAACAAGACTTATTTGTATCAGGAAACAAAAGCCATCCTGAACCCGGATACACTGGTTCCGTTCCTGGTAGAAAAGATGAAGACCCTGGGTACAGCTGCTTGTCCTCCTTACCATGTAGCATTTGTGATTGGAGGTACTTCTGCTGAAAAGAACCTGTTGACTGTGAAACTGGCTTCTACTCACTATTACGATAACCTGCCGACTACAGGTAATGAATATGGTCGTGCATTCCGTGATCTGGATTTGGAACAGAAGTTGCTGGAAGCTGCTCACAACATTGGCTTGGGTGCACAGTTCGGTGGTAAATATTATGCACACGATATCCGCGTCATCCGTCTACCGCGTCACGGTGCTTCTTGTCCGGTAGGTCTGGGCGTATCTTGCTCTGCCGACCGTAACATCAAATGTAAAATCAACAAAGACGGTATCTGGATTGAAAAGCTGGATTCAAATCCGGGCGAACTGATTCCGGAAGAATTGCGTCAGGCTGGTGAAGGCAATGTGGTAAAGATTGACCTGAACCGTCCGATGAAAGAAATCTTGGCCGACCTTGACAAATATCCGGTAGCTACCCGTCTGTCATTGACTGGTACCATCATCGTAGGTCGTGACATCGCTCATGCCAAACTGAAAGAACGTCTGGACCGCGGTGAAGACCTGCCTCAATACATCAAGGATCATCCGATTTATTACGCTGGTCCGGCCAAGACCCCGAAGGGAATGGCTTGCGGTTCTATGGGACCGACAACTGCCGGACGTATGGACCCGTACGTAGACCTGTTCCAGAGTCATGGTGGTTCTATGATTATGTTGGCCAAAGGTAACCGTAGCCAGGCTGTGACAGATGCCTGCAAGAAACACGGTGGTTTCTATTTGGGCTCAATCGGTGGTCCGGCTGCTATCTTGGCACAGAACAATATCAAGAGCATTGAATGTGTGGAATATCCGGAACTGGGTATGGAAGCTATCTGGAAGATTGAAGTGGAAGACTTCCCGGCATTTATCCTGGTAGATAACAAGGGTAATGATTTCTTTAAACAAATCAAACCTCGTTGCGCATGCAACTGTAAATAAAAATCATGAACTTCTCACGCTTCATCCCATAGCGGGGGTATGAAGCCTACTATAATGAAGGATTTGCAAGCCGTAGCCTGCGGGCCGGATTTGCAAATCCTTTTCTTACATTCTTTTTTCGCCAATCTGTTGTTTTATCATCGTAAAATGAATATACTGCGTTTTTGTAAGAACTGGACGCTTCCGATAGCCATGATCATGGGAGTCATCCTATATTTTGTGTATGTCAATATTCCTTTTTTGGCCCCGACCAAACCGTTTGTGAGCCGTGCCATCGACATTGTGCAGCCGGTGTTGATTTTCCTGATGCTGTTTCTCACGTTCTGTAAAATCAGTCTGCACGATTTGAAGCTGTGTGCCTGGCATCTGCGTCTGCTGCTGATTCAGGGAATCAGTTTTGTGGTCTTGGGCTTGCTGCTGGTGATATTTCCTGATTTCCAGGCCCGTATTCTGGTGGAAGGAGCGATGATTTGTCTGATTTGCCCTACGGCCACGGCAGCCGCTGTGGTCACCCGTAAACTGGGGGGAGATGCGGCTCATCTGACTACCTATACCATTCTGATAAATATCCTGACTGCCATTCTGGTGCCCTTGATGCTTCCGCTGGTTCATCCGCATCCAGAACTGAATTTCGGTAGTTCGTTCACCCTGATTTTAGGAAAAGTCTTCCCGTTGTTGCTTTGTCCGTTTCTGGCGGCTATTCTGCTGCGGGTACTTCTGCCGAAGGTACATGCCAAAATCGCACAGTATCATGAATTGTCTTTCTATTTGTGGGCCGTAGCCCTGACTCTGGCCATCGGAGTGACGGTAAAAAGTATCGTTCACAGCGACGTGTCTTTCTGGTATCAGGCTGGATTGGGAGTCGTTTCTTTGGTGTGCTGTGGTCTGCAGTTCTATTTTGGAAAGAAAGCCGGGCGTAAGTACGGTGATTCCATCAGTTCCGGGCAGGCTTTGGGACAGAAAAATACCGTATTTGCCATTTGGATGGGCTATACCTTCTTCACTCCCGTGACGGCAGTAGCTGCCGGTTTCTACAGTGTATGGCACAATGTGGTCAATTCCTACCAGTTGTATTTGCAGCGTAAGGCGGAAGGAGCGTCCGACGCTTTGAAAAATTAACAGCTTGTCTGTCATTGCTGTGCGCGGAAAGTTGTAACTTTGCCGACACTTTGTAATGTAGAAGAATAGATTCGCATGATTTCAATAGAAGGATTGAAGGTGGAGTTTGGAACGACTCCCCTGTTTGAAGACGTATCGTTTGTTATAAATAAGAAAGACCGCATCGCACTGGTTGGAAAGAACGGTGCCGGAAAATCTACCATGTTGAAAATCCTGGCAGGATTGCAGCAGCCCACGGAAGGGGTGGTGGCCGTGCAGCGGGGCATTACCATCGGGTATTTGCCGCAGGTGATGATTTTGAGCGATACGCGTACGGTGATGGCGGAAGCCGAGATGGCTTTTGAGCATATCTTTGAGATGCAGGAGAAGCTGGAGAAGATGAACCAGGAACTGGCCGACCGTACGGATTATGATTCAGAAAGCTATCATGAACTGATAGAGCGCTTTACCCACGAAAACGAACGTTTCCTGATGATGGGAGGTACCAACTACCATGCAGAGATTGAACGTACGCTGACGGGTTTGGGATTCAACCGGAGCGATTTTGACCGGCCGACATCTGAGTTCAGTGGAGGATGGCGCATGCGTATCGAGCTGGCGAAACTTTTGTTGCGTCGTCCGGATGTGCTCTTGCTCGACGAGCCGACCAACCACTTGGATATCGAAAGTATCCAATGGCTGGAAAACTTCCTGAAAGCAAGTTCGGGGGCTGTGGTGCTGGTGAGCCACGACCGGGCCTTCATCAACAACGTGACGAACCGTACCATTGAGATTTCCTGCGGACGGATATACGATTACAAAGTACCTTACGATGAATTTGTCGTGCTGCGTAAGGAACGCCGCGAACAGCAGTTGCGCGCGTACGAAAACCAGCAGAAAGAAATAAAAGATACGGAAGACTTCATTGAACGTTTCCGTTACAAGGCTACCAAGGCCGTACAGGTACAGAGCCGCATCAAGCAGTTGGAAAAAATTGTCCCCATTGAGATTGACGAGGAAGACAATTCTACTCTTCGACTGAAGTTCCCTCCTTCCATCCGTTCCGGTAATTATCCGGTGATTTGCGAGAATGTGAAGAAAGTATACGGCGACCACGTGGTGTTCCACGATGTGAACCTGACCATCCACCGCGGGGAAAAGGTGGCGTTTGTGGGAAAGAATGGCGAAGGTAAGTCTACCTTGGTGAAATGCATCATGGATGAGATTCCTTTCGAAGGCAAGCTGACCATCGGACACAACGTGCAGATTGGGTATTTCGCCCAGAACCAGGCGCAGTTGCTTGATGAGAATCTGACGGTGTTCGACACCATCGACCGGGTGGCGAAAGGAGATATCCGTTTGAAGATACGCGACATCCTGGGTGCCTTCATGTTTGGAGGAGAAGCCTCCGAAAAGAAGGTGAAAGTGCTGTCGGGAGGAGAACGCAGCCGTCTGGCCATGATAAAACTGCTGCTGGAGCCGGTGAACTTCCTGATTCTGGATGAGCCGACCAATCACCTGGACATGCGTTCGAAAGACGTGCTGAAGGAAGCGATAAAGGAATTCGATGGGACCGTCATCGTGGTATCACACGACCGTGAGTTCCTCGACGGACTGGTGACCAAGGTCTATGAGTTTGGCGGCGGGCTGGTGAAAGAACATATCGGCGGTATTTACGACTTCCTGCAAAAAAAGAAGATGGAGAGCCTGAACGAACTTCAGCTGTCGCAGTCGCCGCAGGTGGCTCCAGAAAAGAAAGAGGAAACACCGGACAGTGACAACAAACTTTCGTATGAGGCCCAGAAAGAGCTGAACAAGAAAATCCGTAAGCTGGAGAAACAGGTGGCCGACTGTGAGGCGAAGATTGAAAAGCTGGAAGGCCAGGTAGGGGAACTGGAACAGCAGATGGCCACACCGGAAGGGGCTTCCGACATGAAACTGTATGAACAGCATCAGCAGCTGAAGAAACAGATTTCAGACGCGGAGGATGAATGGACTTCCCTCTTGTCGGAACTGGAAGAAATGAAGCAAGAATAATTTGAGACTTAATTAAAATAATACACTTATGAACAAAAAGAATTATGTAGCCGTAGCTGCATTGGCATTGGCCATGATGACCAGCTGCGCCGGACAGAAGGAAGCCAAAAGCACTTCTGGCATCGATTTGGCAAACATGGATACGACCGTGGCTGCCGGAACCGACTTTTTCCGTTATGCATGTGGCGGTTGGAACGAAGCTCATCCGCTGACTGCCGAATATTCCCGTTATGGGACATTCGACCTGTTGTTCGACAACAGCCAGAAACAGTTGCGTGAACTGATTGAAGGACTGGCTGCCCAGAAGAACAATCCGGCAGGTTCAGCCGCACAGAAAATCGGTGATTTGTACAACATGGCCATGGACAGTGTAACCTTGAACAAGCAGGGAGCTGAACCGGTGAAAGCAATGCTGGGTAAGATTGCAGCCCTGAAAGACAAGAGTGAAATCATTCCGATGATGACCGAGATGGCACATGTCGGCATCGGTACTTATTTCCACAGCTATGTGTATGCCGACCCGAAGAACAGCTCGCTGAACATCTTCCAGATGGGGCAGGGCGGTATCAACCTGGGTGAAAAGGAATATTACCTGGACAACGACAGCATTACGCAGAACATCCGTGAACAATATAAGGTATATATCGGCAAACTGTTCCAGCTGGCAGGTTTCACAGAAGCAGAAGCTCAGCAGAAGGTAGCCGATGTGATGGAAATCGAAACCGCCATTGCCAAGGCTTCACGCAGTGCTACAGAACTTCGTGATCCGGAAGCCAACTACCACAAGATGTCGTTCGAGGAACTGAAGAAGACCATCTCCGGCATCGACTGGGATGCGTATGTAAAGGGACTGAGCATTCAGGCTCCTGCCGAACTGAACGTGGAACAGGTAGAACCGATTCAGGAAGTGGCTCGTCTGATGAACACTCTGCCGGTGTCAAAACATGTGTCATACCTGGAATACAATTTGCTGGATGCAGCCGCTTCTTGCCTGAGCGATGACTTCGTGGCTGCCCGCTTTGATTTCTACGGCAAGGTATTGTCCGGACGTCAGGTAAACCAGCCGCGCTGGAAGCGTGCCGTGAACTCAGTAAACGGTATGCTGGGTGAACTGGTCGGTGAAATGTACGTGGAAAAATACTTCCCGGCTGCAGCTAAGGAACGTATGGTGAAGCTGGTGAAGAACTTGCAGACTGCTTTGGGTGAACGCATCAATGCACAGGAATGGATGAGCGACAGTACCAAGGTGAAAGCACAGGAAAAACTGGCTGCTTTCCATGTGAAAGTGGGTTATCCTGACAAATGGAAAGACTATTCCAAACTGGACATCAAGAAAGATTCTTACTGGGCCAACGTATGCCGTGCTTCAGAATGGAGCTTCAACGATATGTACAGCCGTCTGGGCAAACCGGTCGATAAGGACGAATGGCTGATGACTCCGCAGACAGTCAATGCATACTACAATCCGTCTACCAACGAAATCTGCTTCCCGGCAGCCATTCTTCAGCCGCCGTTCTTCAACATGGAAGCAGACGATGCTGCCAACTACGGTGCCATCGGTGTGGTAATCGGTCATGAAATGACGCACGGATTCGACGACCAAGGCCGTCAGTTCGACAAGAACGGTAACCTGACCGACTGGTGGGCTCCGGGTGATGCCGACCGCTTCAAAGCACGTGCACAGGTGATGGTAGACTTCTTCAACAATATCGAAGTATTGCCGGGCTTGCATGCCAACGGTGAACTGACGCTGGGTGAGAACCTGGCCGACCACGGAGGTTTGAACGTGGCTTATCTGGCCTTCCAGAATGCGACGAAAGATGCACCTCTGGGTGTGGTAGACGGTTTCACTCCTGAACAGCGTTTCTTCCTGGCTTACGCTACTTTGTGGGCTGGTAACATCCGCGACGAGCAGATTCGCGTGTACACCAAGTCAGACCCTCACTCTTTGGGCAAATGGCGTGTGAACGGTGCGCTGCCGCACATCCAGGCTTGGTATGATGCCTTCCACATCACACCGTCAGATCCGTTGTATGTAGCTCCGGAAAAACGTGTGAACGTATGGTAAGCCACAAATTCTGAAGTTTACCATTCAGCATAAAAAGGTCTATGGACTGTCATGAGGTCCATAGACCTTTTTTTATGGCCTTCAGTTATTCTTTCATTTCTACTGGCATATTCTTTCCTTTCTGCCGATGTTTTCTCTGTACTGCACTTTGGGATTTGTATTTCACAGTGTAAAATATATATCCCACACTGTGGTTTTTGTATCCCACAGTGTGAAACAGAGAATTTTCCCTTCCGTTTGACCATAAAAAGAGTGTCATTTATTTTTATCTGGTGGATGAAATCACGGTTTTCCGTGGTGTATATGAAATGAGAAAATCCTTTCTTTGTATAAGTTAGTAGGAAGCAGATTAAGAATCCTTATTTAAAAAAGGATAAGAAAGACCACTACTGGATTATCTATTATTATGGGGAAAAATTTGGGTGTAAGCTGAATGAATCTGTAGATTCAACCTCTTGTTTGAACGATGGACCCCTTTCTCTCTACTCTGCCGGAGTTTTGAGAAAGGGGTTGCTTATGATGAGGATGTTTTTGTTATTCTTCATCATACAGGTTGATGATTCTTTTGGAAACTCTGTTGACCGATGAGCAGAAAACTGTGTTTGAACAGATGAAGAAAGGGCGTCCACAACGGAAGCAATGAAGGCTTATGCAGTTGTAAATATTCTTATTCCGATAAATAAGAATATGAAATAGGTTATTTATGGGAATATTATTTTTTATATAATTCCTTATTTTTGATAAAAAATAATGCTGAAAGGAAAATAGCCAGGTAAATGGCTACAAAAAGAAAACTATGAAAACATTTTTTGCGTCCTTATTTGTAGTAGGAATGCTGTCCTTTATGTCAGCTTGCTCTTCGAATACTCCTTCTGCTGTGGTCGAAAAAGGGTTGAACTGCGTATTGTCCGGAGATTATAAAGGTTATGTGGATTTGATGCAGTTAACGGATGACAATGATTCTCAGGCAACAGAAGAAGCCAAAAAAGAGTTCGCTGAGATGATTGAAAAACAGGCATCTAACCAGAGTGACAAAGAAAAACTGAAAAGTTATGAGATTCTGAAGGAAGAATTTAGTAAGACGGGAACTTACGCCAGAGTGACTTTGAAGGAGGTCTACATGACGGGGGATGAACATGAGACTGCTTTGTATTTGGTGAAGAATAAGAAAGGACAGTGGGAAATCATGCTTTGGGGAACAGACAGATTGATGGATGAATAATCCATGACATGCTACAATGATGAAGGACGAAGAATCCGTATTACAATACCGGGGAGTTGTAATGCGGATTCTTTTTTGTCTTTATATTGGGAACCAGAAATGAACAATGGTTCCGTGGCCTTCTTTCGATTTGATTTCGCAATCACCTTGTAGCTTGGAGCATCGTTCTTTGATGTTTTTCAGCCCTAATCCACTCTGGAGAGGATTGTTGGGAAGCGGGTTGGGGGTAAAGCCTTTTCCGTCATCTTCGATAAGGACATGGATTTGTCCAGCTTCCAGACTGATGGTAACGTAAGCATTTTGAGCGTCGGCATGTTTTATCAGGTTGGATATTGCCTCCTGCAAGATACGGTATACTTCCTGTGTCTGTTCGGGTGGGAAAGAAATCTGCTTTATGCCCTCCTCTATATAACATTCAATGTGAATGTTCTCCAACGATTTCAGTTTGTCGGTGTAGAGTGCCAGCACCTGATACAAACTGAAATTATGAAAAACAGGGGTTGCCAACTGGTGGGAAAGATTGCGCAGGGCTTCTCTTATTCGTTCGAGCTGGACACTGAAGGACGGAGTCTTTGCTTGCTGCATTTCCATTTCGATGGATAACAGGTCGTTGCATACGCCATCGTGCAGTTCTTTGGATATGCGGTTATTGCTGTCCTCCAGTCCGCAGATATATTGTTCTGTCATTTTCTTATGCATGTCGGTGAGGAGGAGCTGGCTTTGCATTTCTTTGTCCTTGATTTCTTTTTCCAGTTTCAGTTGCTTCAGGTTAAAAGCGATTTTTCTTTTGTGCATGCTGATGGTCAGGATGACAAGGAGCAGGACAACCAGTACCAGTACGCCCCCGATGGTATAGGTACGTGTCAGGTAGACTGCTTTCTCTTCCGCACGTTTTTCATTGATACCGGCAATCTGTAAGTCTTTTTCTTTCAGGTCCAGCTCGGCCTCGAATCCGGACAGCCGGTTGTGGAAATACTGGTTATTCAGTTCTTCGTTGGCTTTATAAGCTTCGAGCACTAGCTGGTAGGATAACTGGTTCTCATGTCTTTTGGCCTCTATTTCAGCAAGGGTCAGGAGCACTTTGGGAAGCAGGCCGGAGGGGTGTTGTCGGGCAAAGTCGGCTGCTTTCATCACATGCTGTTGGGCTTGAGATAGAGAATCTGTATCGTGAAACAGCATGTAGCCGTACAGGTATTCCAAATTGGCAATGTTTGCTTTATTGAGCGTGGTGGCCTTGTAGCTTATGGCTTTTTGAAAGTATTGTAAAGCTTGTGACGGTTTGCCCAAATCCCTTGCCACCCGGGCATATTGTGTATATGCCAGCAGCTTGAGCCCATCGGGCATTTCCGGCTGTAGTTTCTGGTTCACCAGACGGAGCGTGTCGAGTGCATTGCCGAGCTGGTGGTTGTTGGCCAGCAGGATGGCATGGTTGCATAATCTGTTGACTTCTCCAATGCGATAGTCCAGGGTCAGTGTATCGGTTTGAGGATAGGCAAACATTTTGCGGGAAACCTGTATGGCTTCATTGTTTTTCCCTACTTCGTTGTAGAGAATGGAGATATTGGATACGATGATGGCTGCCAGGTTGTAGTTTCGCAGGTTTTCGGTAATGGCCAGCGCTTTTTCGTACAATGAAATGGCATTGTCGAACATAAAAAGTTTCCGGTGTATGACTCCCGATAGATTATAGGCTTCGGCCAGATTGGCTGAATCTTTCAATTGTTCCAATAAACTGATTGCTTCTGTAGCCGTGCCTCTGGCTTCTTTCAGGTGGTCGGCCTGCCATTGTCCGTAGGCAGTTTCGTACGTCGCAAGTGCCTCGATTGTCTGTATTTGGGAGCGGGAGGACTGGTCTGTCTGTTGGCTTTCCAGTGTGGTAGCCTTTTTGCGGGTTTGAGCCAGCAAGGTATATGCTTTGTCGCAGTCTCCTTTCTGATTGAGGTAGCGGGCGTAATCCAGGTCGATATTTAAGGCATAAATCTTATCTTGTTTGTAACGGTTTTCACGAGTGATGACTCCGTAGATAGAATCCATCCGGTCATATTCACCATTATCCCCAAATGACTGCAGCAAGTCGGCCAAGTTGTCATTTTTGTCACTGGCCGTTAAATGTGCGGTCAGGCAGAGAAAAATAAAAAATACAATTTGTTTCATATCGTAATCCAACCTTTTAAAAAAGCAATTCGCATGAGATGTGATACGTTGGTGGCTCCACTCTTTAACAGGATATTTTTCCGCATCGTATCGATGGTATTCTTGCTAAGATTAAGTTTGTGGGCGATTTCATCGGAAGTAAGCCCACAGGAGAGCATCTGAATGATTTCGTTTTCGCGTGGGCTGGGAGTGTAGTTTATCTGTCTGGAGGCAGACTGGTCGCCCACAATGGAAAGTACGATGTGCAGTGCGGTAGGAGAGTAATATTTGGTGTGTTCCTCCAATATCCGTTGAACGGCTGTTTCGATTTCATCTATTTTGTCGTTTTTCGTGACGATGCCTGCCACTTCCGCCTTGGTCAGCAGTTTGATAATCCAGAACTCGGTGTGCATGGTGTACACAAGTATGGGAGTCTGGATTGTTTTCTGCCTTAGATAGGTTATGATATCCAAAGCCGTTTTATCTTGGATTTCATAATCGATGATTAGCAAATCGGGAGTGGTGTGGTTCAGATAACTGTATAATTCGGAGTGATGATGCCCTGTAGTTACCTGATAATGCGGATTATGTGCCAGTAACTGGCTAAGACCTTCAGTAATAATCGGGTGGTCATCCAGAATGTATAGGTTTTTCATGGAGGAGCGTATTTAATTCTTTAGCTTTTTTACAAAGATGATAATTTTTCTTGCGACATGCAAGTGCAGGTAAGGAAAAGAGGTGTTGGCTGCCCGAATTACCGTATGTTATCCGTTAATCTTTTTCTTGGCTATTGGGGGAGAATGTGTTATATTCGCAAAATCTAAGCGCTGGTGAAAAGTAAATGACAATTAAAATAAAATAGCAGTATGATATGAAGAGAACAGCTTTATTGTTGGCAGGGCTTGGCTTTTGTTTGTGGAGCCAGGCTGAGGAGCCGGTAAAAGACTTTTCTTTTGCCGGATACAAGGTCGTATTGATCCGGTCGGATACCTTCCGCGTAGAGGTGGAAAATCCGGAACTGGGAATACAGAAACTGGAGAATGGGACACTGTCGTTCACGCTTAAGGATGCAAATGGAACGATGCCGAAAGGGAAGGTTTGTATTTATACGAACGATGTTCGTCGAATCAGCATGATTTGTTCTGAACTGACGACAGACAGGTCACTTACCGTAGATTCACTCAGCGTGTCGTTGGCTGCAGGTTCCAGGGGAACAATGGACGTAAAGGCAAAATATCTGCAGGTATCGGCTGGAGCGGGTAGCCAATTTACCTTAAAAGGAGAAACGGATGAGCTCGACTGTACGACCAATGGCAATAGTCGCGTCAATTTGAGCGGATTGAAGGTGAAGAAGCAACAGAAAAACTGAACTAGTTCAGATTGGCTTTTTGGGTCTCTCTATTTAAAAATCACATTACCTTATTAGAATAGTATTACATTGTATTTATTACCTTAATTTTTTACGAAAAAATGACTTCAAACAACAAAACTATGATTCCTTTGGCTTTTATTGGAATTATGTTCTTTGCCATAGGTTTTGCTTTGGGAATTAATTCTTTACTGGTACCGGTATTGCAAGGTTCACTGAATATATCCAATGCCGCTTCCTACCTGATTATTGCTGCAACCTTTATCCCTTTTCTGCTATTCGGCTATCCTGCCGGACTTACGATAAAGGCGATAGGATATAAGAAAACCATGTCATTGTCCTTTTTTATATTTGCAGTTGCGTTTTATCTTTTTATTTTGTCTGCAAATAGGGGCAGTTTCACATTGTTCCTTCTGGCTTCCTTCGTGAGCGGGGCGGGCAATGCCTATCTGCAGGCCTCTGTCAATCCATATATCACTATACTCGGTCCTTTGGAAAGTGCGGCCAAACGTATCAGTATTATGGGTATTTGTAACAAACTGGCCTGGCCGATACCGTCCATATTCATCGTATGGCTCATTGGAAAAGATGTAAACAAGATTGGCATTTCCGACCTTGAATATCCTTTTCTGATTATCATCTTGGCATTTGTGATTCTTGGTATAATGGCCTTTTTCGCTCCCCTGCCGGAAGTAAAGGCAGAAGGAGAAGATGCTCCGGCAGACAATGTGGCTGACGAATCCAATAACTCTGGAAAAACATCTGTATTCCAGTTTCCACATTTGTTGTTGGGGTGTATTGCACTGTTTCTTTATGTAGGTGTGGAGACTGTATCGCTGGGTACACTGGTGGATTATGCCAATTCAATCGGACTGGCAAATGCTGCCAACTATGCATGGATCGCACCTATAGGAATCGTTATTGGATATATATGTGGCATCATATTCATACCACGCTATATCAGTCAGGCTACCGCATTGAAAATATGCTCTATCATCGCAATTATCGGTTCCATACTGGTGGTTATTACTCCTTCCGACATATCTATCTATTTCGTGTCCTTAATGGCTTTGGGCTGCTCGCTGATGTGGCCTGCACTATGGCCTTTGGCGATTGCTGACCTTGGCAGATTTACGAAAACAGGTTCATCACTACTTATTATGGCTATGTTCGGCGGTGCAGTCATACCGACTGTGTATGGTTGGTTAAAAGACGCATGTGGCGCACAACAGGCATATTGGTTATGTCTACCCTGCTTCCTGTTTATTTTATATTATGGAATGTACGGTTGTAAGATACGTAAGTAAGAATAAGAGGTCGTTTCATTTTGAAACGGCCTCTTTTCGTATTTGAATCGGTCAACATTCACGGTTATAAATTGTTAAGGATAGAAATAGAAGGCTCCAACACTTGGATTTTGATTTCCTAATTAATATATTTGTGATATCAAAATAATATCATATAAATCTAATGGGTATGGAAACGAAGGAAATGAAATTCAGTGGCTTTAAAATGAATGGCTTTTTAGCTCTTTTCTTGTTCTTGTTTGTATGGGCCGGAGTAACGGTATGGTGTTTTACTGTGGGAGAAACTCTCTTTTATATATTGGGAGGAGTGATGGTGCTATTGTGGATTATTTTAAACTGCGGCTATATGCAGTTGGAACCTAATGAAGCACGTGCCATGGTTTTCTTTGGCAAATATAAAGGCACATTCAAAGAAACGGGATTCTTTTGGGTAAATCCGTTCATGGATAAAAAGAAACTGTCACTTCGTGCGCGTAATCTGGATGTGGAGCCTATAAAGGTGAATGACAAGATAGGCAATCCCATTCTGATAGGGTTGGTATTGGTGTGGCGGTTGAAAGATACCTACAAAGCCATGTTTGAGATTGATGCACAGACTATGGCCAGCACGGGAGACGGTAAGTCGGCCAATGCGGTGAATGCAGTGGCCAGCCGCATGAATGCGTTTGAGAATTTTGTCAAGATACAGAGTGATGCGGCTTTGCGTCAGGTGGCCGGACAGTACGCCTATGATGACAATGAATCGAATGTAAATGAATTGACACTCCGTTCGGGAGGTGAGGAAATCAATGAGCAGCTGGAACAAAAGCTGAATGAGCGTCTGGCAATGGCCGGTATGGAAGTGGTGGAAGCTCGTATCAATTATCTGGCTTATGCACCGGAAATTGCTGCAGTCATGCTCCGGCGCCAGCAGGCTTCGGCCATTATCAGTGCCCGTGAGAAAATCGTGGAAGGAGCCGTTTCAATGGTCCACATGGCACTGGACAAATTGTCGAAAGAGGAGATTGTGGAACTGGACGAAGAAAAGAAAGCTGCCATGGTAAGCAATCTGCTTGTGGTGCTCTGTGCGGATGAGGCTGCCCAACCGGTGTTGAATACTGGCACGCTGAACCATTAATCCGGGAATGACAGACGGTGATTCCGCTCTGTGCTTATGTGAGTAGAAATCTGGTTGTTTAATTTTAAGTGAGGAGGATATAGTGCCCAAGAAAGAAAATACGACCAAAAGCTTTGTACTGCGGGTAGACGCTGCCACGATGGAGGCCATAGAAAAGTGGGCAGCCGATGAATTCCGCAGTACCAATGGACAATTGCAGTGGATAATCAATGAAGCCTTGCGCAAAAGCGGGAGATTGAAGAAAAGTAACCGGAAGAAAGACGAAGGAGAAGAATCGGATGATTAATTTGGGATTTTACACAGGGAGCGGCCGCAATGTGCGCTATCAGCGGACAAGCTTCGACTATTTGCTGACAGGGATTGCTTTCCTGCCGGTGTTGGCGGGTTGGATATATATACTGTACCGAAGTGAACAGACAGGTGGACTGTTTTTTCAGGAAAACGGTGCGGCAGGCTTTGTGATGTTACTTTTATTTTTGGTGCTGGGCTGTAGCATGTTTGTGCCGGTCCGATACTATAGATTTGCCTTTCGGGTTACAGAGGCAAATGTGGGGCGGCAATATGTGTTGGCTATCCGGTTATGCCAATTTTGGAATGTGGCAATCGGTTGTCTGAATTTAGGGAAGTTGCTTGATGAGAGCTGGGCGGGTGCGATTTATTTGTCTGTATTTGGTTTGGTACTGATGGCCTTTACATTTGTGGCTTATTCTGTATTGGCTTATAAAATGCGTTGAGGTACAGATAAGTATATTCTCCTTCCGTAATATGTGGTGGTTTCTTGTACTTCTTGGTTGACTTTTGGGCTTAATTTGCGCGATTAAACCGCTGCTTACAGGGATAGGCCTAAAAACAAAAAAGCATCGACAATCATCAGATTATCAATGCTTTTTTACCAGTCGGGGTGACTGGATTCGAACCAGCGACCACACGCCCCCCAGACGCGTACTCTAACCGGGCTGAGCTACACCCCGAATTGCGGATGCAAAGGTAGTGCTTTATTCGGAATAAGCAAACTTTTTCCGCAATTATTTCTTTCAATTTTGAATTTCTATTCAGGTCTTGGGAAAAGACTTTTTTCGGTTAAGAAGTCTATCCCATCGTTTCGCGATAGAAATCAAGCAGTTCGTAAATTTCTTCCTGTGAAGCGGTCTGGTTGATACGGATATCGCCGACTCCTCCCAACAGGGTGAAATTGATTACACCGGATGCCACATTTTTCTTGTCATGCTTCATCAAGTCATAGAGAGAATCATAGTCATCGCACGTAAAGTAAAGGCTGCCATAGTTTTCTTTAATGAACTGGATGGTAGTTCGTAATGCTTCTTTGGGGAAACCACAACGAAGATGAGAAAGATAAAGTTCGCAGACCATTCCCCAAGCTACGGCATAGCCGTGAAGCACTGGATGTTCACTCTTTAAGGCAAAACTCTCGAAGGCATGTCCGATGGTATGACCGAAGTTCAACGCTTTCCGTATGTTTTGTTCGTAGGGGTCTTTTTCCACAATATCTTCTTTTACCTTTACAGACTGTCCGATAAGGGTCTGTAGTTTAGAATAATCTATCTGGTTAAAGTCGAAGTTGAGCAGTTCATTCCAGTGTGCTTGGTTGCTGATGAGACCATGTTTCAGCATTTCTCCATAGCCGGAAAGCAGATTCTGTATGTCAAGAGTTTTGAGAAATTCACTGTCAATCAAGACCTGGTCTGCTGGGTAAAAAGCGCCGATCTCATTTTTCAAATCGTTGAAATTGATGCCTGTTTTCCCGCCAACGGCTGCATCTACCATGGAAAGGAGTGTCGTGGGGATATTTATGTATGAAATACCTCGTTTGAAGGTGGCAGCGGCAAATCCTCCCAGGTCGGTCACCATTCCTCCTCCCAGATTTATCAGTAGCGTATGGCGTGTGGCACCTCGGCTGCTGAGCTGGTTCCATACATAAGCCAATGTTTCCAGATTCTTATGGATGTCTTCTGGACCGATGACAATTTGTTCTGCTTTTTTCAAGCTGGAAATATCTTGCAGCAAGGGCAGGCAGAAGCGGCTGGTATGTTCGTCGGTCAGTACAAAGATTTTATCGTATGAATGGGCGGATATCTTCTGTTGAAGTTCCGACGTGAAATTTTGGCAAATAATTACTTCCTGTTTACTCATAAGTGTATTTGTTTTAGTCGCAAATTTAGAAAAAAAGTTAGAAGAAGTCAGATGTTGGCTTACAATTAAGTATTTTTGTGCGAATAAAAACAAATTAGGTTATGAAAGGATTTTTACCGGCCTCGTGCCGTTTATTGGGGTATGTATTGCTGCTGCTGTCTGTATTTGTACCTTTATTAATGTATATGTTCGGACAGGTGAACGACAGTAATTTGTTGTATGTGAAATTGGGAATGAAAGTAGTTATCTGGCTTTCATTGTTCATGATTTTTCTGGCCAGGATGAAGGAGGAAAATGAAGAAGCGTTTTCTATCCGCCGGAAAGCGATGGTAATATCGCTCTATTTATGGTGCATTTATTATGTAGTGATGTTGATAAAGTCGGCGTATGATGGAAATTTACAGGAAGCTGACAATTCAGTAGGTATTGTTTACATGGTGATTAATGTGTTCTGCAAGGAATTTTTGATGCAGAAAGCACGGATTGAGAAAAATTTCCGGCAAAATAAATAAAAAATAGAGGTAGAGAGTTAAACCTTTTTCCAAGATGATTGTCAAAGGTACAATTAATCAAATGGAAGAAAAAAGGAAAGGCAATGAAAAGATTTTTATTGGGATTGCTGCTGATGGTTGGGGTAGCCATTTCCGCTTTTGCACAAAGTGGAGGCAGCCGGGGTACCGTCTCGGGTACGGTAATAGATGATGGAGACAAGTCGCCTGTGATTCAGGCAACTGTGCAACTCCTTTCAGTGAAGGACAGTTCGATGGTAGTGGGAAATGTGACAGATTTGAATGGGCATTTCTCTTTATCAGTACGTCCGGGAAAATATTTGTTGAAGGTTTCATATATTGGATATACTCCGTTTTTCAAGCAAGTGGCGCTTACGAGAAATGCTCCGCGGGTGAATGTGGGAAAGGTGCAGCTGGCTACGGATGCCATTATGCTGGCAGAAGCTGTGGTAGTGGCACAGGCTCCTGAAGTGACTGCGGCAGAAGATACATTGGTATATAACAGTTCTGCTTATCGTGTACCGGAAGGTTCGGCCTTGGAAGAACTGGTCAAAAAATTGCCGGGTGCTGAAGTGGACGAAAGCGGAAAGATTACCATCAACGGAAAGGAAATCAAGAAAATCATGATTGATGGAAAGGAGTTCTTTGCTGACGATCCGAATATCGCCATGAAGAACTTGCCGGTGAATATCATTGATAAGGTCCGTGCCTACGACAAGCAGTCGGATTTGGCACGTGTGACGGGTATTGATGATGGAGAAGAGGAAACAGTGCTTGATTTGAGCGTGAAGCCTGGAATGAATAAAGGTTGGTTCGGTAATGCAGACCTTGCTGCCGGTACAGAAGACCGTTACAGTGGAAAGATAATGTTAAACCGTTTTGTGGGGAATAACCAGTTCACGGTGATTGGCTCAATGAACAATGTGAACGACAATGGCTATCCGGGAGGCGGAGGTGGCTTCCGCTGGGGTGGACAGAATGGATTGACCAGCATCAAAATGGGTGGTTTCAACTTTAGTACCCAAAGTGAGAAACTGGAAACGGGTGGTAGTGTGAACTACAATTACAAGGATGCGGATATCATCAGTAAACAGGCTTCGGAAACCTTTGTGTCTACTGAAAGCAGCTCATTCAAGAATGCGATGACAGCGAACCGGAACAAAACCACTTCGTTGACCGCTGATTTCCGTATCGAGTGGAAACCGGATACAATGACTACAGTTATTTTTCGTCCGCGTCTGACCTATGGAAAGAATAATAATGGAAGCAGTAGCAATTCATTTACGTTTAATCAGGATCCGGGATATACGACCGATGAGATTCTGAATGCAGGTGATAACTTGTCTACATTGATTCCGGAAGAGGCGATTATTAATACAATCGCACGTAACAGTTTGCAAAAGAGTAGTGATTTCAATGTCGGAGGTTCGGCTATGATTAACCGTCGTTTGGGTAAAGCCGGCCGTAATATCACTTTCCGTGGAACTTACAACTATACGAACAGTTCGAGCGAGCAGTTCTCCGAATCAGAAACGGAATATTTCCAGAGAACGGATGCCGAACGCCTGGAAATCTTGAACCGTTACATTACCACACCGACCTTGAATTACAATTACAGTGCCCGGTTTACGTACAGTGAGCCGATTTTCAAGGGTGGTTTCCTGCAGTTCAGCTATAATTTCCAATACAAGCGTTCGAAGAGTGACAACTCCACTTATACGATGCCTGAAGATTGGGTCATTAGCCAGGGATTCGGGGGTGACCATACGGGGGAACTGGATACGCAGAACAGTAAGAGTGCGCAGTACACTTACTATAATCACCAGGCTGATATTTCTTTGAGATGGATTCGTGAAAAAATGCGTTTGAATGTCGGATTCTCTTTCCAGCCGCAGAAATCGAAACTGTCTTACAAGAAGGATCAGCTGGATACGGTGGCTATCCGTAATGTCTTCAATTTTACACCGACCTTTGACTTCCGTTATAATTTCTCGAAGACCAGCCAGTTGCGAATCAATTATCGGGGAAGAAGTTCTCAGCCGAGTATGACTGATTTGCTCCCGATTGAAGATACGACCGACCCGCTGAATATCCGTCGGGGAAATCCGGGGTTGAAGCCGGCATTTACGAATACTTTCATGGCTTTCTATAATACGTTTGATGCGAAGAAGCAACGGGGTATCATGACGCACTTCCGGTTTGAGAATGTGATGAACAGTATCAGTAACCGTAGTACATACGACCCGACGACCGGTGGAACGATTACCCAGCCGGAAAATATCAATGGAAACTGGAACCTGTTTGGTATCTTAGGCTCAAACACTGCTTTGAGAAATAAGAAATATACCATCAATACCTTCACTATGGCGCGTTACAACAATATTGTAAGTTATATGAGCGATATACAGTCGCAAAGCGCATCTGATAAAAACAAGACACGCCAGCTTTCTTTGAGTGAACGTTTGAGAGGTACTTACCGGAATGACTGGTGGGAGTTTTCATTGAATGGCTCGTTGGCTTATACACATTCTCGCAATAGTTTCCAGGAGGAGAATAACATGGATACTTACCAGTTCTCCTACGGTGCCAGTACGAATGTCCGTTTGCCTTGGAATATGTCGATTGCTACGGATATTTCTCAGAACTCACGTCGTGGATATGCTGATGCGAGCATGAACCGGGATGAGTTGATTTGGAATGCACAGATTTCACAAGATTTTCTGAAAGGGAATGCGGCTACGGTCAGCATCCAGTTCTATGATATTTTACGGAACCAGAGCAATATCAGCCGTGTGATCAGTGCGGCTATGCGAAGTGATACAGAGTACAATGCAATCTATAGCTATTGTATGATTCACTTTATCTACCGTTTGAATTTGTTTGGTGGAAAAGGTGCCGGTCCCCGTATGGGTGGTCCTGGAGGCCCGGGATTTGGTCCTGGAGGAGGACATGGACCTCGCCGATTCTGATATCTGGAAGAAGAAATACCGCGAAAGTTGTATCCGACTTTTGCGGTATTTTTTTTGCCTTTTTCCAAATAACTTGTATTTTTGTTGGAAACCAAAGTCTGATGGATGTAGCAGTCTGGAATAGTATCTTTGTGGCCGCAGCCTATTTCCTCTATTTTGCAGTGATACTGACGACCATCTTTGTCGTGATTCTTGATAACCGTAGCCCGGTGAAGACCATGGCATGGATTCTGGTACTGTTCTTTCTTCCGCTTGCCGGATTGATTCTCTATTTGTTTTTTGGACGGAGTACGCGAAAGGAACGGTTGATTAGCCGGAAAGGATATGCCCGTTTGAGTAAGCGTCCGATGGCAGCCTATCAGGCACAGTTGCCGGTAGGAGGTGAACATGGGAAACAACGTCTGATGGATTTTTTCAATCATGTAAACAATGCCTTGCCTTTTGCGGGGAATAGGGTGACAGTGTACACGGATGCGGTGTCAATGCTGTCGGATTTGCTGAAAGCCATTCATCAGGCGCAACATCACATCCACTTGGAATTCTATATCTTTGAAGACGACGCAGTGGGCAGATTGGTACGCGATGCGTTAATCGACCGTGCTCGTGAAGGGGTGAAGATACGGGTACTGTATGATGATGTAGGCTGCTGGAAAGTTCCTCATGATTTCTATGAACAGATGCTTTGTGAGGGTATTGAGGCTCTTTCATTTTTGAAAGTTCGTTTTCCTCAGTTTACCAGTAAGGTAAATTACCGTAATCATCGCAAGATTGTGGTAATTGATGGCTGTGTAGGCTTTATAGGGGGGATGAATCTGGCTGAACGCTATGTGAAAGGGCTGGGCAAAGGAGTGTGGAGGGATACGCATGTCCGGCTTGAAGGGAAGGCGGTATATGGACTGCAAACCGCTTTTCTGACTGATTGGTATGCTATCGATCGTACGTTGCTGACTTCTGAAACCTATTTCCCGAAAATTCAGGTGAAAGGTAATGTCTTGGCGCAGATTGTCACTTCCGACCCGGTGGGTGAATGGCGTGACATCATGCAGGGACTGATGATGGCAATATGTGGGGCAAGACGGTATTTCTATGTGCAAACGCCTTATTTCCTTCCCAATGAGGAGATTATGACGGCTTTGCAGACTTTGGCATTGTCTGGTGTGGATGTGCGGCTCATGCTTCCGAAAAGGGGAGACTCTTGGCTGATTCACAAAGGGTCCCTTTCTTATTTGTCTGAGATGATGAAAGCGGGTGTCAAGATTTATTTGTATAAGAAAGGTTTTTTACATTCCAAACTTATGGTGTGTGACGATGAACTATCTACGGTAGGGTCAACCAATATGGACTTCCGTAGTTTCGAACATAATTTTGAAGCCAATGCCTTCTTCTATGATAAGGAGACTGCATTGGCTTTGCGTGAAATCTTCTTGGCCGACCAAAAAGACTGTATCTTGCTTTCGGCTAGAGTTTGGGAGAAGCGATCTTGGAAGAATAAGGTCACAGAGTCTGTGGTTCGTCTGTTTGCTCCTTTACTCTGAAAAACGAGAAGTTGACACTTCCGTAATGACGATGTTCAAAAAAACAGGGATGCTGTTCGAAACTGAGGTTCTTTCCGTGTTCCAATACAAAAATTCCTTCGGGTTTGAGCAGGTTATACTGGAAAATCAGGTCGGGAATACTGGCAAGTTTTTCCAGTGCATACGGGGGATCGGCAAAGATAAAGTCGAATTGCATGCCGCATTTTTCGATATACTTGAACACGTCTGCTCTCAAGGGGAGACACTTGTCAGTTTTTACCTCTTTCATGATTTTGCTGATGAAGGCATGGTGTTGTGGGTCTTTCTCTACGGATATCACTTGGTCGCAGCCTCTGGATACCAGTTCGATACTGATGCTTCCCGTTCCTGAAAAGAGGTCAAGGGCAGTTACTCCATCTTCAAAGTCGATGTAGTTATTGAGCACGTTGAACAGATTTTCTTTGGCAAAATCCGTGGTAGGGCGTGCTTTGAATGTGTGGGGGACGTCAAAACGTCTCCGTTTGTATATTCCGCTGATTACTCGCATGAAATTAGAGATAGCATGTCAAATGGAATTTGTTTGATACGGCTGAGGCCGGAGTCGTTGAATTCCATTTGGGGATTAATGATGAAAAGTTTTCGTATATATTTTTGCAGCAGGAGAAGAAGCTCTTCCCATTGTGCCATTCGGCTGTTTCCATGAATATACAGCGCATCTTTTTCCTGGTCAAATCCGGCTTGTTGCCATACATTGAGCAGGTAGTAAGATGAATCGTGGAAAGTGGGGGTGGAGTAGGTATTTAGAAGAAGCAATTTCTCTTTTTCAAATCCAATAACTTCCATGCTTTCGGGATGAAAGATTGCAAACAGTTTCCGTCCTTCATTTTGCTTGCATTTATGTGAGAAATATTCTGCAAGCGGGCTGATAGAAGCAAATAATCGGGCATTGGGGAAATGTTCCGTCAGGAAGAGATGTGTCAGTTTGTCCAGTCCGAAAAGAATCACAACGTTGCTTTTACCTAAAATATTGCACAATATGACTTCATTGTTTTGTGCAGGAAGATTCTGGTAGAATAATAACTCACTCTGCTCATCTTCATACAGTTCTAGAGGTACGGTGGTGTAGCGTGAGGTATGAATGAGAATATTAACTTGTTTGAAGGGATGTTTCAATTCTTCTGTTTCTGTCAAATAGGCTTTTACATTGGCAGCCATGGACCGCTGTGTATTGACAGGTGAAGCACTGAAATAGACTTCACTCTCCTGTTGAGGGTGATAGATAGAAAAAGAAAATCCATCCGTACTTAGACGGATGGATAATATATATTGTTCTGATTTATTAAAATCAATGGGTTGGGCCATAGATTATTCCCAGTTTCCAGCGTTGTTGTTCGGCTGTTCGATATCACCAACTTTCAGACCGCAATATTTACCCAGTTTAGTCTGCATGTCTTTCAAGTTAATCAGTTCCTGTTCGTTCAGTCCTTTCAGATATACGTCGTAAGGAACCTGAGCCTGGAACAAGTTCAAAGGAGCACCTGATTTGGTAGTATCCTGACGGATAGCCATTTCAAACTTAGCTCCGTTTCCATAAGGAACGTATGCCAAAGAATCCGGATTGAAGCCTTTTTCAAAGATTGTATCCATTACGGCTACCCACATTGTATCACGACGGAAGTTCTGCAGACCTTCTTTTTCTACTTCACTCCAGTTACCTGTTTTCTTTGCCTTATTAATCAAGTCCATTGCTTTCTTTTCAGTCATTCCATTGTTCAACTGGTCGTCTGTCAAAGATCCGACTTTCATGATGAACGGAAGTTTTGCTGTTTTTACGAAAGCGATCAAGCTATCGAAGCTGGCAGTGTATGCTCCATTGTGGACAGTACGATATTCCTGCTGTGCTTTACGGATGTCAATCAAGCGAGCGATAATAGCTTTTTCTCTGACTTTTTTCTCATTGTCGAAGTTGATAGGGCCCATAATACTGCCGTAGCATATATATACCAAGCAGATAACACAGGCGGCCAACACAAGATTAATAACTGTTTTCATGATAATATTGTTTTTTTAGTTTATATTCGTAGCGCAAAAATAAATAATTTACTTGAACCACGTCAATCTTAGGTAAACTTTTTATACGGACTTTATGTTAAATAATGATTTATCGCAGCAAATTAAGCGAAATTTTTCCTATAAACCAACAGAAGAGCAGGAAAAAGCGGTGAAAAGTTTTGCAGATTTTCTGTTGTCCCCTTCGGGCGATAGTATTTTCTTACTGAAAGGTTATGCGGGGACCGGTAAGACCACATTGACTGCGGCATTGGTTCGTACACTTGACCAGTTGCATTGGAAAACGGTATTATTGGCACCTACAGGAAGGGCGGCGAAAGTATTCTCTTCTTATGCAGGACATCCTGCCTTTACAATACATAAGAAAATATACCGTCAGAAAGTGTTTTCAAATGAGATGGACAATTTCACTGCTAATCCGAATCTATACCGTAATGCGTTATTTATTGTCGATGAGGCTTCCATGATTGCGAATGAGGGATTGTCGGGCGGACATTTTGGGAGTGGGCGTTTGCTGGATGACCTTATTCAATATGTATATAACGGGATGGGCTGTCGGTTGATGCTGGTGGGCGATACAGCCCAGCTTCCCCCGATTGGGGAGGAAGAGAGTCCGGCCCTTTCTGTGGCTATGTTGCAGGGATATGGGTTGGAAGTGACAGAATGTGAACTGACAGAAGTGGTGAGACAAAGTGTGACCTCAGGGATTTTATGGAATGCGACTTCGTTGCGTGCGCGTATTGTTGAAGAGGATTTCTTCGAATATCCTCAGGTAAAGTGCAAGGGCTTTTCGGATATCTGCCGATTGCCGGGTAATGAATTGATAGAAGCCATTAATGACTGTTACGACCATGTCGGGCTGGATGAAACAATTGTTATTTGTCGTTCTAATAAGCGGGCTTCCTTATATAATAAAGGAATACGCAACAGTATTCTCTTTCGTGAAGACGAATTGAATGGAGGAGATGTGCTGATGATTGCGAAGAATAACTATTTCTGGGGAGCAGATTGCAAGGAACTTGATTTTATTGCCAATGGGGATGTGGCGGTCGTCCGTCGGGTCCGTCGTGTTCGGGAGATGTATGGATTCCGGTTTGCAGATGTGCTTCTTGCTTTTCCAGATTATGATGATTTGGAAGTGGAGGTGAAAATTTTACTGGATACTCTACATTCGGATTCTCCCTCTCTCTCGAAAGAAGAGAATGACCGCTTGTTTTATACCATCTTGGAAGATTATGCTGATTTGCCTACAAAGCGTGAACGGATGAAAAAGATGAAGGAGGATCCTTATTACAATGCGTTGCAGGTAAAATATGCTTATGCCGTAACTTGCCATAAGGCGCAAGGCGGACAGTGGAAGAGAGTGTTTCTGGATCAGGGGTATATGACTGAAGAAATGCTTTCACCTGATTATTTCCGTTGGCTTTATACTGCCTTTACCCGGGCTACAGAGAAGTTATATCTGGTTAACTGGCCGGAAAATCAGGTGGAAAAATAAAAGGAGAATAAGATGTTGCGTTGGGAAGAATTATATAGAAAGGCTGCCTTTTCAGTCTCGTGACGAAAAGGCAGCCTTTCTATCATGTGATTCTTTAGTAGAGGGTTATTTTATGACGTTTAATTCTTTTCCCACTTTGATAAAGGCTTGGATGGCCTTATCCAAATGGCATTGTTCATGACCGGCAGAAAGTTGTACACGGATACGAGCTTGTCCTTTGGGCACGACCGGATAGTAGAATCCTGTGACGTAGATACCTTCTTCCTGCATGCGGGCTGCAAAGTCTTGTGACAGTTTTGCATCATACAGCATGACGGCACAGATGGCACTCTGTGTCGGTTTGATGTCAAATCCGGCAGCAATCATCTTGTCACGGAAGTAGGATACATTGGCCATCAGCTTGTCGTGCAGTGCGTTGCTTTCTTTCAAGATACGGAACATTTCCAGACTTGCCCCTACGATGGCCGGAGCTACGGAATTAGAGAACAAGTAAGGACGAGAGCGTTGGCGCAACATGTCGATGATTTCTTTCTTTCCTGTAGTGAATCCACCCATGGCACCACCGAATGCTTTACCCAGTGTACCTGTGAAAATGTCAATCTTGTCATATACTCCGAATTGTTCTGCTACACCGTGTCCGGTAGGTCCTACCACTCCTGCAGAATGTGATTCGTCCACCATTACCAAGGCATTGTACTTTTCTGCGAGTTCGCAAATCTTATCCATTGGAGCTACGTTTCCATCCATGGAGAATACGCCGTCGGTAGCGATAATGCGGTGGCGTTGAGCTTGTGCTTCCTGTAGGCAACGTTCCAAATCGGCCATGTCGGCATTGGCATAGCGGTAGCGTTTGGCTTTACACAAACGTACACCGTCAATGATGGAAGCATGGTTCAGAGCGTCCGAGATGATGGCATCTTCTTCAGTGAATAAAGGCTCGAACAAACCACCGTTGGCGTCAAAACAAGCGGCATACAGAATGGTGTCTTCCGTGTGGAAATAGTCGGAAATGGCTGCTTCCAGTTGTTTGTGAATGTCTTGTGTACCACAGATGAAACGTACGGACGACATTCCGTAGCCATGTGTGTCCATTGCTTTTTTGGCTGCCTCTATCAGACGTTTGTTGTCTGAGAGTCCCAAATAATTATTGGCACAGAAGTTAAGCACTTCCTCTCCTGCGTTGACTTTGATGTCTGCACGCTGTGGAGTGGTTATAATACGTTCTTTCTTGTATAAGCCGGCAGCTTCGATGTCGGCAAGTTCCTTTTTCAGGAAATCTCTAAAATTGGTATACATATATTGATATTAAGGTTTTTGCTTATGCAAAGATGCAATTTTTTTTATTTAGAAAAAAGAAGCGGCGTATTTTTATTTTATCTATGATAACTTTTGTATATTTGCCTCGTAATTTTAAAATCTAGCATACAGATGAAAAACATTTTAATAATTGGAGCTACCGGACAAATTGGTTCGGAACTTACGATGCTTTTGAGAAAGAATTATACGGGCAATGTAGTGGCTGGATATATTCCGGGTGCAGAACCAAAAGGAGAACTGAAAGAATCAGGTCCTTCTGCCATTGTGGATATTACCAATTCTCAGCAAATAGCTGATGCGGTGACGAAATATCAGGTAGATACCATCTATAATCTGGCGGCTTTACTTTCAGCCGTGGCCGAAAACAAACCTCAGTTGGCTTGGAAAATCGGATTGGGCGGTCTGTTCAATACGCTGGAAGTGGCTCGTGAGAAGAATTGTGCCGTCTTTACACCGAGTTCCATCGGCTCATTTGGTCCCGGAACTCCGAAAGACAAGACCCCTCAGGACACTATTCAGCGTCCGAAGACCATGTATGGTGTGACAAAAGTTTCCGGAGAGTTGCTGAGTGACTATTATTTTACACGTTTTGGAGTCGATACCCGTTCAGTCCGTTTCCCGGGATTGATTTCTTATGTGACTCCTCCGGGAGGTGGTACTACCGATTATGCGGTAGATATTTATTATTCGGCGGCAAAAGGTGAAAAGTTTGTTTGTCCGATTGCGGCTGGCACTTATATGGACATGATGTATATGCCGGATGCTTTGCGGGCTGCAATTGAAATTATGGAAGCAGACCCGACGAAGCTGGTGCATCGTAATTCATTTAACATTGCTTCCATGAGTTTTGAGCCGGACACCATTTATCAGCAGATACGGAAGTATCTTCCAGATTTTGAAATGGAATATCAGGTGGATCCCTTGCGTCAGGCTATTGCCGAGTCATGGCCGAATTCGTTGGATGATACTTGTGCCCGCGAAGAGTGGGGCTGGAAACCTGAATATGACCTGGATGCGATGACTAAAGATATGCTTGCCAAATTGAAAGAACGTTTTGGACGTTGATTCATGACGTCTGAGAAAGAAAACATTATCCCCTCATTTTTCTGGTATCAGGAGAAATGAGGGGATGATTGTTATTGGGCTTCTACGAATATCTTATTGAAGAAGGTTTCAGCAAGTGTTGGATTTATGTAATGAAGTTGATGACCTTTTATTGTCATAGAATCCATAAGATGATACAAACCTTTGTATCCGTCAGCCGATATATCCAGAACTTGTGTTTTGTAAATATTTTCTGCTTTGAGGTTAGGAGTGTGTTCCGGTTGGTTTTTGAATTTGCCAATATAAGCGTTTTGTTCAAAGATATTTCGGGTTGAAGAGGTAAGGTCAAAACGGCTCGGTTCTGCGGCGTAAAAAATATTCTGCCGGAAGCAGGTGCTGTCAGCATATCCACTCCATGAATCAGAAGTAACCATTGTCCGGTCTGTGGTAGGGGATGGCTTGTGATTGGCGTGTACGATATTTCGCTCAATTAAGGTGCGTTTTACTGGACCTGCGATATGAATACCGGGCGAGAACATTCCTTGTCTTGTTTCTTTGGGGCGTATGCCATCGCCTATACTGATATTATATCGAACGGTACTTCCGATATTTCCGCAGCTGTAGTCTTCAGCGTCTCCGTTATTGCACACTAACACCATTCCTCCATAATTGTCATGACTGTAGTTATATTGTATGAGCGTGTTTTGACAATTGTAGTCAGAATCAAAACCTTGGGCATCCCAGGGAGCTTTATGGTGGCTCACTTCATTATATTGTATGATGGTGTTGTCGCAACTCCAGGGCCAGATGCCTGCTGCTGCTTCTGTCATGGGAAGAATGTCGGGAGAATCGCACATAAGATTGTATTCAATCAGTGTGCTGTCGCATCCAATGGGAACGATGCCGTCACCTGGAACTTCTTCAATGAGATTTTTTCTTACGATGGTGTGGATATTCGGATACCAATTTTTTCGGTCATAATATCCGGTCCAGATCATGGCATTGCGTGCACAACGTAGGATATGGCAATTCTCAATCGTCAGACTGTCAAAGCGTGAACGAATACTGTCGCCGCCATTGACAATTAGAATTCCACTACCTCCTCCTTCTTCTTTGACGAGAGAGCCATTGACATCCCGTATGGTAATATTATTAATCCTAATGTTATGTGATACACCATAATCTACGCATTCTACTTTTAATCCTGTACGTCCAGCCAATGCTTTTTCTCCTGTATTGATTATCTCCAGGTTTTGGATAGTCAGATAATCAGAATTGGAGATACATACAGCGTACATGGAAGAGTCATTTCCTATGATACGTGGGTTCTGTTCTCCTTCACCATAAGCGTCAATGACGACAGGGGTTTGAGCATCTCCCTTCCCGGTTATTCTCAGTTCTCCCCTGAAAGTCTCTCCACGTTTGAACAACAATTTGGCTCCTTTTTCCAAAGAAAGATTTTCTATTCGTTTCAGTGTCTTCCATGCATGATCTGCAGAAAATCCGGAATTCGTATCGTCTCCATTTGTGGCATCCAAATAATATATGGGAGGAGCAGAAGTACATCCGACTATACATAGGGATGCAATTATAAGTAGATTTTTGATTATTTTCATAGATTGTATTGGGTTGAAAGAAATAAAAAAAGTCACAGGAAAAGTGCTGTTTACCTGTGACTTTTATTTAAAATAATTTATTTCAAGTTTCCGTTCAGATCAGCGTCAAATGAAGGAATTGTAGCATAGTTGCGCGAATCATCCCAGCTTCCTGTCACTTCCACACCTTCTGTCAGAGATACGCCTGGAGCGACTTCTACTGGAGTATTTGCCTGGCGTGAAGCAAATGTGTTTTTGAGGTCATCCATACGGAGCTGGTCATTGGCACGAACTACGAGAGCTACATAATATCCTGTAACTTCATATCCGTGTTCCTTCAAACATTTGTTTGCAAATGTTGTCGGGTCATTGGCATAATTTTCCGCTTTGTCTATTCCTTCGCCGTATGCACGGTCCAGAACTTTCTGTAAACATTGTTTGGCTTCTTCATTTACGGAGCCGCTACGTGCTTGTGCTTCTGCGTACCAAAGCAGTACTTCACTATATGAAACCAAATATAATGTCTGGCTACAGATACCGTTGTTCATGGTGTATTCCCGGTCATTATAGTCATTCATTGCACTTCCATCCGTACCTCCTCCATATAGTAAAGTGCGGAACATCGGATGACATTCGTTGAGGATAAAAGCACCGTTGTTGTCTTTCTGATACCAATCAATCAGCTGATCTTTATAAGTGTTCTTTTCAACTAGGATCTTACCTCCGTCACTTCCATAAATGGCATCTTTTCGTGGTCCTTCCGGCATTTCTTTCCAATATTTGATTTCGCCTACGGCATCGCCCCATCCACCATTGGTGACAGATTCGTATGCCTGACAAACAGAGTTCCAAGAGTCTAGTCCTGACCATCCCCATGGGTTGTCTTTGTTGAATTTGACAGCTACTACACCTTCTTGTGAGTAGGGGTTGGATACATACATGAACCGGTCTTTGTAGTTAGGTTCCAGTTTGTAATAGTAGTTGCTATTGTTCACACCATCTATTACAGCTTTAGCCATTTGGGCTGCTTTGCTATAGTAAGAGGTTTCATTCAGTGGGTAGCCTGCCCGAGCCATATAAACGGCGGCCAATACCGCTTGTGCAGCACCTTTGTTAATATAGTTGTTCAGTCCGTCTGCAATCCGTGGAGAAGAAGTATAGGTATAAGGTAAAATATGCTCAGCCTCTTCCAGGTCACTGCATATTTGAGCATAAATCTGTGCTATTGTAGATTTGTTGACATTAAAATCCAAATCCGTGGTAAGAATCAAAGGAATTTCTCCATACCAGCGTACCAGTTTAAAGTAAGCCACAGCTCTCCAAAAGAGTGCTTGTCCTTTTCCAATATTAATTTCGTCTTCAGTTGTGGGAACCTTTTCTACGTTATTAACAATAAAGTTGGCAGCTTTTATGATTGCATAGTTGGTGTTCCATGCACTCTTTGAATCGGCATTGTTGTCATTCACTTTGTAGCTGTCGAATTCCCGATATACATCTTTGTTTCCACTTGTGAGTGCGGTCAAGTCGTCTCCCATCCAGTTAGGAGATAAGGTGTGTGTACCGTTGATGGAATATTGCACTTGGGCATATAGTACGTTGATGGCACCATCCAGGTCGTTTTGTGAGGTGAAGTAATTTTCGGGTACCATTTGTCCCTTCGGGTCTTCGGTCAGGAAGTCACTGCAAGAGGTCATGGCCACTGCACAAGCCATTAATGCGCTTATAAATATTTTTGTTTTCATGATAATCGATTTATTAAAAGTTCTATGCTTTGTGATATTAGAAATTCATCTTTACACCAAAGGTGAAAGTTCTAGGAGTAGGATAACCACCTATATCTACACCGCTGCTCACATCTACACTCTTTGAAGAGTCGTCTGTAAAGGCTGAGGCTGTAGGATCCATACCTTTATATTTGGTAATGGTAAACAGGTTCTGGCAGCTGACAGACAAGCGGATGTCTGCAAATTTAGTCTTAGATTTTGGGAAAGTATATCCAATACTTAAGTTTGCCAAACGTACATAGCTGGCATTTTCTACCCATTGAGTTGAGTTTGCATAGTTAGTACCTCCGTTCAGTAAGGATGCGAATTTGGCATTGGTCGGATTGACATCCCAGTTGTATTCATATGCTTCTTTTGTGTTAATGAAGGATGCATCCGAGATGGAGGTGGACATGGCATAGCGTACCAGGTTCAGACGGTCCATTCCAAAGGCTCCAGTCAGGAACATACTCAGATCCCAGTTCTTATAGTTTACTGTATTGTTCCATCCAAAGGTGAAGTTCGGGTTTGCGTTACCGATTACGGTACGGTCGCCAGCATCGATACTTCCGTTATTGTTCAAATCTGCATATACGTTTTTACCATCCTTACTGATTCCTTCCCATACATATCCATAGAAAGAACCAATGCTGTAGCCTGGCATGACGATAGTAGATTCATCGGCCATCTTGTCTGCCGGAGTTTTTCCGTAAATATATTCATTAGTTCCTAAGCTTTTTACTTCATTCTTCAGGTAGGTACCTGTCAAAGTGGAGTTCCATTGCCAGTCTTTTGTCTGAACAAGGCGGGCATTGATAGAGAAGTCGATACCTTTGTTGTCAATACGTCCTACATTTGCAAGGTAATTGCCACCTCCATTATATCCAGGAATAGGTTCCTGCATCAAGCAGTCGACTGTACGTTTGTAGAAATAGTCGAATGAGAATGACAAGCGCTGGTTCCATACCGCAAATTCCAGTCCCAAGTCAAATTGTTTGGTCTTTTCCCAGGTCACATCAGGGGTTGGCAGTGATGTAGGCCAATAGCCATAATACAATTGAGAAGAAGTTCCATAGTTGGTATAAGCTTGTCCTAACAATCCAAGAGTAGAGTATGAACTGATACCTTGATTACCAATTACACCGTAGCTGGCACGTAGCTTCATGTTTTGTAAGGCCTTAAAGTCTTGCAGGAAAGGTTCATTACTGATATCCCATGCTACTGCGATAGACGGGAAGTACCCCCATTTATCTGTGCTGAATTTGGACGAACCATCGGCACGGAATGTAGCTGTCAAGGTATATCGGTCGTTGTAGTTATAAATAACACGTCCTACGCCAGATAACAAAGTTTCTCTTGAGTAACTGTTTCCTAATGTTTTTGTGCTTGCCATGTTTACATTCCACCATCCTACGGCTTCTGTTGAAAGATTGTTTCCACCGATATTCATGTTACGATATTCAGTAGAAGTAGCTTCCCATACAGCCGTAGCAGTCAGGTTGTGCTTGCCGAACTTTTTCATGTAAGTGAAATTATTCGTTGATTGCAGCATCATCCGGAAGGCATCGCTGTTTCCCATACTGCTGATGGCTGTGGGACCCGATTTAGCAGAAGAGAAAGAATAAGATTTGTTATCTTGGTAATCGAAAGCGTTTGTGGTCGTAAATGTCAATCCGTCGATAATCTTGAATCGCAGAGACAGGTTACCGGTGGCCGCATAAGTGCGCAGTTCATTGTCTGTGGCTTCGATGGATCCCAGCGGATTACTTCCCGTAGTGTTTTTACCTATATTATATTTTCCATCTTCAGTAAACATGTCCATGGTCGGATCATAGTTTAGCGAATTGAATATAGGATTTCCTTTGCTGGCAATGTAGTTGTTTCCGTTTCTTACGCCATGAGTGAATTGTATGTCGGTGGTTATTGTCAACCATTTTGTTACGTCTGAATTTAAGTTGACACGTGCGGAGTATCTTTCATTGTCAGAATAACGCAGTACACCCTGTTCGTTTACGTAATTGGCAGAAACATAATACTGAGTTTTCTCACTACCTCCTGAAAGGGCCAGTTTGTAGTTCTGTACCAAGCCGGAACGGAACATTTCATCCTGCCAGTTTATCCCTTTCTTTCCTGTCTTGAGGGCTTCCAGTTCGCTGTCAGAGTAACCGTTTCCTGGATACCAGAAGTTATATGCATCAGCGTATTCATACGGACTGAGCATATCATAATGTTTGTATACGTTGGATACTCCGACCGATGCATCAAATGTAATTTGAGTTTGTCCGGCTACACCTGTCTTTGTGGTAACTAATACAACTCCATTGGCACCTCGAGAACCATATATGGCAGTAGAGGACGCATCCTTTAACACCTGAATAGATTTGATATCATCAGTGTTCAGTCCGCTTAGACCGCCTTCACGCACGATACCATCCACTACATACAGAGGCTCATTGCTAAGGTTTACAGAGTTGGCTCCACGGACACGGATTCGGATGTCTCCACCGGGTACTCCACTGTTTTCTACCTGTACGCCGGATACACGTCCTTGGAGTGCTTCGGAGATACGGGTTACAGGCTGGTCCTTGAATGACTTGTTGTCCATGACAGCCACGGAACCTGCTAAGTCGGCTTTACGGACGGTTCCGTATCCTACTACGACAACTTCGTCTAGTGTTTCAGTATCTTCTTTTAAGGTGAGCTTCAGTGATAATCCATTGCGGTCAACTTTTACTTCCTGGCTTTTATAACCTATATAAGATATGTTTAATGTGGCTCCTGCATTGACTTCGAGTACGAATTTTCCATCAAGGTCTGTGATTGTTCCATTGGATGTGCCTTTTTCCACAATACTGGCTCCAATAACTGGTTCTCCATTCGTGTCAGTGACAACTCCAGAAACTTTGTAGGCGTTGTTTTGTTGAATACCGGTTGTTTCGTTGGCAATGTTAGCTTCAATGTGGGTAGAATAGGATATGAGCAGTCCTAAAGCTAACATTTTACTTACATTTAGTTTTCTACGTTTCATAATATTAATGTTTAAGTTTGCTTTCTTTGGTTGAGCATGCTCAAAATTAGTTTTATGAAATCGATGGGGTGGTGAAAAAATAGCAGAAAAGGATAAAAGCTAAAATTTCCTCCTTTTCTGCTATTTTTTCCTCTTTTTCCGGTGTGAAGAATTCTCTATTCCTTGTCGTTTCCCTTGTTTGTAGTATATTCTTTAGGCAGAAATCCAAATTTTTTCTTGAAGCATTGGCTAAAGTATTTAGGGTCATTGAAGCCAACCGAATAGGCCAGTTCGGAAACTCGTATTTTTTTCTTTTCCTCCAGTAGGCGGAACGCAGCCTGCAGACGTATGCTTGATATGAATGTCAGCGGTGTCATATCGGTCAGTTGTTTCAGCTTCTCATTTAATGTACTTCTGGACATCTGCATTTCCTTGACAAATGTCACCGTGTCGAAATCTACATCACTCAAGTGTGCATTTACACATTCGACGGCTTTCTTTAGGAATTCTTCATCTTGACTTGTATAATCCACATGCTTGGCCTCGAAAACCAGTTGTTTTCTGGAGTTACCGTTGTGAGACTCACTTTTCTTCAGCAGGTTATCTATTTTGGCAAGCAAAACTGAAATATTTAAAGGCTTGCATATATATCCGTCGGCTCCCGCTTCGTATCCTTCTATTCTGTCAATATCACTGGTCTTAGCGGTTAACAGGATGACTGGAATATGTTTTGTCTCGAATTTCTCTTTTACTTTTTTGCATAGCTCAAATCCGTCCATTCCTGGCATCATGACGTCAGACACGATGATATCTATATTTTTGTCTTCCAGTTGGAGCAAAGCTGTTTCACCGCAAGACGCTTCTGTAAGGTCAAAATAATCTGTAAGGATACGTCGCATTACATTCCGCAGTTCTTCATTGTCTTCCACCAATAATAAGGACGGTTTTTCTTTATTGGGGCTATGGTCTGGAAATGTTTGGAGGGCATTCACAGATAGAAGGTCTGTGGTTTCCTGTGGTATGTTTGACTCTATGGTCTCGTAGTTCTCGTTTTCTTCGTCAATTTCTTCTTTGCTATACGCATCTTTGTTTATGGGTATTGATACGGTAAACGTATTTCCTTTTTCTTTGTCACTCTCCACTTTTATTTGTCCATGATGTAAGAGGGTGAGGTCTTTAGTCAGAGAAAGTCCTATTCCTGTGCCAATGGTATGGAATTTACGATATTCTCCTTCATAAAATCTTTCAAACAAGTGTTTCAGCTTGTTTTCAGGTATTGGTTCTCCTGGGTTGCTGATACTTATCTGGAAAAGATTTTGTTCGCTATGATAAGCTTGTGCTATAGTAATTGTTTTATTTTCTGTGGTATATTTGGCAGCATTGGATAAAAGGTTGTAAATGATTTTATCCAGTTTGTCATGGTCAAAATACCCCTGGTATTGAGTATCCATATTCTGAAAAGCAAAGTGCAGATTTCTTTTTCTGACCAATGGAGTAAAAGCCTGCGCAGAATGTTGGAGGAAGGTGGTCAGGTTTCCGTAAGAGACCTTCAGCTTCTGACGTCCGTTTTCCACTTTCCGGAATTCCAGTATCTGTTGTATTAATCGTTTTAATCGCAACAGGTTATCTTCTATTTCCGGCAGTGAGTTCCGGGTTTCCGGGAAATGTATTTTTATTTCATCAATGGAAGCGGAAATGATGGATAATGGGGTCAGCAACTCATGGGTGATATTGGTGAAGAACTGCAATTTGCTGTGATTGATTTCTTCGTTTTTCTGGCGTTGCATATTGGCCAATTCTACCATTTGTTGCAAATGGATTCTTTTACGTATGATTTTATAGACATACCATACTGATAAAGAAAGCAAAATGGCATAGATGCAATAAGCCCACCAAGTTAGCCAGGGAGGAGGTAGGATTGTAATGGTTACAGAACGAATGTTGTTCGACCATAATCCATTCGGATTACTTCCTCTTACATAAAATGTATAAGTACCTGCTGGAAGGTTGTTATAAAATGCGGCCGGTTGATAACCTCCTGTGGAAATCCACTGATTATCATATCCTTCCAGTTTATATTCATATTTATTCAGTATCGGATTGATATAGTTTAATACTGAAAAACCGATACTGAAATTATTCTGTTTGTATGAAAGAGTTATATGTTGTGCATATTCCAAGGAGGAATCCATTATTTTTTGCAGTTCTGTGTCCGACATGTGTGAAATGGAGGTGTTGTAGATTTTCAGGTCGGTTAATACTACAGGATATGAAACAGTATCATAATTGATTTCTTCCGGGAAGAAACTGTTTATGCCGTGTACCCCTCCGAAATATAATTTGCCATCTTCTCCTTTTGCACAAGCATTTCGATTGAAGATGTAGTCTTGCAGTCCGTCTTCTGTGGTAAATATTTGTATGTTATCTCCTTTTTTCGTCTTGTCGATATGAATCATTTCAGAGGTCATGGTAACCCATAGCCCTTTCTGGTTATCTTCAAGTATGCAAGATACGACTTCTCCTTTTTTCATTGTATTGGGCAATGCATCCTGAAAACAATCTTTGCGGGGGTTGTAAACATTCAGTCCTTTCCCGTTCGTACCGGCCCAAATGGTATTCTCACTGTCAATGTATAGTGTCATGGCACCCACAGCTTCTGCATTTCCCAGATTGATGCTGTATTGTTGGGTTACGAACTTATGGTTTTGGGGTGTGATTTTCCAAATTCCCGAATTTGGAGTTGCGGCCCAGATATTGCCGTCCTTGTCTTCTTGCAAACGGAATATAGATTCCTTGGGAGGAATATATGTATTGTTCCCTATCAAGTCATTCAGTGCGTACATTTTCCTTTGAGGGGTGAGTAAAAAGATTCCACTGCGAGTACCTAGCCATATATTTTTTTGCTTGTCTTCCAGTACGGAATAAATGCACACATCCGTCAGTTGTGGATAGGAGTCAATATTTATTTCTTCTACCTTTTTCCCATTAAAGATCCAGAGTCCGTCATCCCATGTGGCAAAGCAGTATTCTTCTTTTTCTCTGAGGCGGATGATTTCATTGACGGTGGATACGGGGGGTAAGTCCCTGAACGCTGGCATTTGGTTATAGGGAATGACCTCATGGCTTTGCATGTTGTATTTTACAAATCCGAATCCCATGATACTTATCCAAATCCAGTTCTTCTCAATGGGACAAATGGCCCGTACCGACGCACTGGGAAAAATGTCACGTATGCTTCTGAGTGAGTTCAGGCTGAACTTTCTGGCATTTGTGTTTGCTACCCGGATTCCTCCACCGAGCATTCCTATCCACATCAGCCCGTCTGAACTGGATAGCAATGCGTCTACTTCATTGAAAGGAAGATGTCCGCTTTTATCACTCGGGTAGTAATTAGTAAACGTTCCATCCTCCGATTCCATGATACTGAGTGCACTTCGAGAGCCAATCCAGATTTTTCCGGTATTTCTGTCTTGAGTGATGGCATAGATAATATTATCGGCGATGCTTGAAGGATTGTTTTTATCATGGGTGTATCGGATAAACTCATAGTGATGCATGTCGTATGGATTCTGCATTTTTAATAAGCCATATCTCCATGTGCCAATCCATATATTTTCATTCTTATCTTGGAAAATGACATGTGCAGAATTACTGGGACATACATTGTGGTAAGTATAAAGTTGGTTCCGCATGGGATCATAGCGGAAGAGCCCCTGGCTCCATGTGCCAATCCAGATCTGACCTTGCTTGTCTTCTAATATGGATTTGACATCAATGTTTGTTTCAAACTTATATTGGGTGAAGTTGGCTTCACTTTCTTTCTTTATGAACAGCCCTTTATTGGTTCCTACCCATACAGCTCCTTTGTGTGTGCATGCGACTGTTTCTACATTTGTCACTTGTGGATGTGGAAGTGCAATTCTTTCTATGTTATCGTTCTTTTTATTCAGTTTGTATAATCCGTTGTGTGTGCCAATCCATAAATTGCGCTGGTAATCTTCTGCGATTGCATTGATGAACCCATCAATCGATTTTTCTCCGCCATCAGGTTCGGCATGATATACTTTTGTGGAATACCCGTCATAGCGTACCAATCCGTTATAAGTGGCAATCCAGATGTAACCTTCTTTGTCCTGAAAAAGATTTCGGACTTCGTTTGTGGGAAGTTGAATGAGGTTTCTTAGCGGGCTGAAATTAATGTAATCACTGGAAATGGTGGAATTTCCCCATGCAAAAATGGAAATTATGGTAAATATTGAGTATAGCAGGAAATGTCGTTTCATGGTATTATGCAAATAATAAATGCAAATTTAGAAATATTATTTGTTAATACAAAAATTTTGGAAAATGGAGTTTCGTCGTTTCATTTGTTTGAAAGGGAAGTGTGGAAGTAAATCAATATAAAAAATCCTCTTGTTCCTATGAAGAATAAGAGGATTTTATACTATGAATTTGAATTTATCTTTATCTTACTTGGATTACCAGATAACGTGATACGCTCCAGAATTCATTCGGATTGTTGATTTTCAAGGTCAACTGGCCTTTATCGTCTTTCACAAGTTCGTATGAACCTTGCGGATGGGTAGTCAACAGTTCGGCACGTTTGGAATAAAGCTTGATTTCTTTTTCCTTGCGGATATCAATCTGTGTGAAATAATCCTTGTTGAATTCGTTGTCTTTCAAGACATCTCCTTTTTTCAGGATTTTCTGGTCTTTCAGTTCAGATTTCGTTCCGAATACATACCAGGCAGTGTTCAGTGCTTGGTCTTGCGCTTCTACTGTCTTTGTCTTGGCTTCGTTTTCAGCACTCAGTTCGTCTACGTTTTTGTTCAGGTCCATGACTGCTTCGTCCAGTTCGGCGATACGGATGTTCTTTGCAGCCAGTTCTGCCTGCAATGTTTCAATTTGCTGTTGTTTGGCAGCCAGTTCTGCAGTCAGGTTCTTGACCGCTTTTTTCAGTTGTGCAGACTGGTAATTGCTGTTTTTCAGCTGAGCTTCCAGCTTGGCAATCTGCTCACGGTTTGATTTCAGTTTTTCGCTGATGAAGCGGATGTCTTCTTTTATTTTGTCGGCAGCCGACTGGCTTTCGAGGGTACCTTCTTTCAAGTCTACACGGTTTTCAGCTTCATTGATTTCGCGGAATCCTTCCTGAATTTCATTAAAAGATCCCATGATTTCGTCCAGCTCTGTGTCGCGGTTGGAAAGTTCAAGCATCAGTGAATCGTTCTGGGCTTGCAGTGTGCTTTTGTCCTGGCCGGAATTGTTACATGCTGTCAATAATGCGGCAGCACATAAAGCAGATAAAACAACCTTTCTCATAACTTTTTAATTTAGAATTATAATTTAGTTTTCTTTTCCTCCAAGTATGATGACGATTTCTCCTCTTGGCTCAGTTTCTGTGAAGTGGGCAATGACCTCCTGTAAAGTGCCGCGTACGCTTTCTTCATGTATTTTGGAGATTTCACGGCATACGGATACCAGACGGTCTGCTCCGAAAATTTCTGCAAACTGCGTCAGGGTTTTTACCAGCCGATAGGGTGATTCGTAGAAAATCATTGTGCGTGTTTCTTCTTTCAGACCGTTCAGACGGGTCATTCTGCCTTTTTTTTGTGGAAGGAAACCTTCGAAACAAAAACGTTCGTCCGGCAGACCGGAAGAAACCAGTGCCGGTACAAAAGCGGTGGCTCCAGGGAGACATTGCACTTCTATGCCGTTTCTGACACATTCCCTCACTACCAGAAACCCGGGGTCGGATATGCCCGGAGTGCCTGCATCAGAAATCAGGGCCACAGTTTGCCCTCCTTTGATGCGGTTGACCACGCTTTCCACGGTCTGGTGCTCATTGAACTTATGATGAGACTGCATGGCATTCTTGATTTCATAATGCTTCAGCAGGATACCCGATGTGCGTGTATCTTCAGCCAAAATCAAATCCGCTTCTTTCAGGATGCGGATGGCACGGAAAGTCATGTCCTCCATATTGCCTACCGGAGTAGGTACGACATATAGTTTACCCATTTTCTTTTCTTATATGTGATAAAGCAAAGGTAAAAAGTTTTCGTCTTCACGCACCTGATTCATCAAACATTTAACAGAAGTTTTCTCTTTATATGTCCTTTTCGCCACTATTAATAAAAAAACGTCGATTTTTCGGCAGTTTCAACCTATCGTTGTAATTTTGCACTTGTTTTATAGAATGAAGCTATATGGTAGTATTTTCAGAAGACCACCGGGAAGAAACTTGCCGGAGAGGAAGAATAGAAGTGATATGTGGTTCCATGTTTTCAGGGAAAACGGAAGAATTGATTCGGCGTTTGCGGCGGGCTACCTTTGCCCATCAACGGGTGGAAATATTCAAGCCGGCCATAGATACCCGTTATTCGGAGGAGGATGTGGTGTCGCATGATAATAATAGTATCAAATCGACTCCGATTGATTCTTCTGCAAGTATTCTTTTGTTTACTTCAGAGATTGATGTGGTGGGGATTGATGAGGCTCAGTTTTTTGACGACGGATTGCCGGAGGTGTGCAATGAACTGGCCAACCAGGGTATCCGGGTGATTGTTGCCGGATTGGACATGGACTTTAAGGGTATTCCTTTTGGACCGATGCCGGCATTGTGTGCCATTGCCGATGAGGTCACGAAAGTACATGCCATTTGTGTGAAATGTGGAAATCTGGCATACGTGTCGCATCGTACTGTATCGAATGAAAAACGGGTTTTGCTCGGTGAGAAAGAGGAGTATGAGCCTTTGTGTCGCTGCTGTTATCAGAAAGCACTGAAACAGGAACAGAATAAATAGTTGGGGAACAGGTAGATGCATAATGAAGTGAGAAAATATTGAAAAAATATAGGGCCAATATTTGGTAGTTATGATAAAAACACCTACCTTTGCACTCGCAATCGGGAAATAACCGATGCAAACAAGGATTGATTCGCTAGCTCAGCAGGTAGAGCACAACACTTTTAATGTTGGGGTCTTGGGTTCGAGCCCCAAGCGGATCACCAAAAAAGAGAGGCACGTTGAGTGGCTCTCTTTTTTTGTTTTAAAGGTTTCTGTAATTGGCTTTCTGGGGTGAAAGTGAAAAATAATAGTGCCGTTTTTCTGTGCGATTTAAAAATTTTGTATATTTGTCTTACTCTAAAAGAGAAAAGAAAATATTAGAAGCGTTTTGACATTATCCACAAGTTCAGGAAATCCCCAATTTCGTAACGATAACAATGGATAATACAAAGACGCTCCACGGACTATTTATATTTGCAATTCAGAACGAAAATGTATTTATAATAGGCGTGGGGCTTTATGTATTACTCGGTTATCAAGTATGGGGATACTTCTGAACAGGTAATGCTAAAGTTCCCCACGCTTCACCATTTATAATAACGGCTTTTGGGGGAAATAAGCTAACAATTGGATTGTATATGAAAGCATTTCATGTTGTAGATCGCGATTCCTTCCGTAATCAGATTATTCTCTTCTATTATTTCTTTTTGTTTTGTCTTGTCATGCATCTTTGATGCAAAATTTATGCCATTCTTCTTTTTTCGTATAGGCGGTAAGCACTGAACAGTGGTGGAATTCTTGGGGCGATAAAAGTCTTTTGTCGTGTAAGGGAAAAGATGTGCGCTGCTGAGGGTTCTGTTATACTTTGATGAATTGAAAAAAAGTTTCAAAAGTTGTTATGTGGAGTGTGGACATTTTGTCTTATTTGCTAAAACAAATGCGACAAAAAGTCGTTTTGATATCCTTTTGTGATGTAAATTTGTCGTGTCGAGTTGTTAATTCAATTCAAAAAGAAAAATTATGGATAAAAGAATAGAAGAAGTTGTCAATGAGCAGCTTAATAATGAAATATGGTCCTTTGGGATTTACATGGCCTTTCAATTGTATTTTAGCGGACAAGGTATGCCGATGTTGTGTCGTGGTTAGGAATCATATATTATATAAGAGAATAGGTCTTGGGCAGATATGGAAAGTTTTGATTTTGAGGAGGAGCTGATAGCCTTGGAAGGGAAATTGCGCAGTTATGCGTATTTGCTGTTTCCCCAAAGGGAGGATGCTGAAGATTTGATTCAGGAAACCTTGTTGAAAGCACTGGAGAATAGAGAAAGGTATAATGAAAATGTCAATTTTAAGGGTTGGTTATATACTATTATGCATAATATTTTCATCAATATTTGCAAGTCGAAGAGATATTGTATGTTTTTGAGCTTGTCTGATGGTAATGTGAGTGCGGAAATGGCTCGGGCTATGGAATTTGCGGATGACGAATATAGCTTTAAGGAGGTATGTCAGGTGATTGATGAGTTGCCTGAGAATCTTCGGGTAGTCGTTTCGATGAGGTTGAAAGGATTCAAGTACTTGGAAATTGCCAATCGTACCGGCATCCCGATAGGGTTGGTGAAGAGCCGTATCTTTTATGGAAAGAAGAAGCTGAAAGAGATGCTGGATGAGTCATAAAATAAAAGAGCGCATCGGGATAACCGATACGCTCTTTTATTTTGTCTTGTTTCAGGGGATAGTCTGAATTACGCGTTGGCACGCTTTTCCTGAATTCTGGCTTTCTTACCAGTGAGTGCGCGCAGATAGTACAATTTAGCACGACGAACTTTACCCACTTTGTTAACAGTGATGCTGTCGATAGCCGGAGATTCCAATGGGAAGATACGTTCTACACCCACTGTGCCTGACATCTTACGAACAGTGAAACGTTTCTTTTCACCGTGACCTGAAATTTTGATAACAACACCGCGGTACAACTGTACACGTTCCTTGCTACCTTCAACGATACGGTATGCTACTGTGATAGTATCACCAGCTTTGAATGAAGGATGCTGTTTGCCAGTAGCAAATGCTTCTTCTGCAATTTTAATTAAATCCATCTTTTGTAATAAATTAAATTGTTTGATCGTTACAACGCAACATATCAAGTAACTCTTCTTTGACAGCGATTGCGCGAAAGCGGGGCAAAGATAGCGCTTTTTCATGATGTGGCCAAATGTTTCTTGTGTAATTTATTAAAAAATGAGAACGCTTTCAGATAGCTTTTGTCTGTGTCTCTTTTTTCGTTACTTTTGACTTCAAATAAATCTTATTTTTTATGAATTGTGTAAAGATGAAATTGGTAAAAGGTATGGCCGTCGGTTTTCTTGCCGGATGGTTGTTGGCCGGGTGTAGTTCAGGCTATTCGCTGGTGGGTGTTGAAGGTGGACGGATTGCCATAACTGATAAATATGACCGGAATACGGACCCTGAAGCATTGAGTATATTGAAGCCTTATCAGCAGAAAGTAGACAGCATCATGAAGCCGGTAATCGGCCATTCGGCGAGAGCCTTGAGTGCCTATCGTCCGGAGTCGCCTTTATCAAACTGGATTGCGGATGTGCTTCGTCAGTCGGCTGTACGGGCGATTGGCAAGCCGGCTGATGTGGCTGTGATGAATATGGGAGGAATCCGGAATGCGATGCCGGAAGGGGAGATTACCTATGGTACCATTTATGAGATTGCTCCTTTTGAGAATGCTTTGTGTGTATTGACGATGGACGGTGCTACCTTGAAGGAACTTTTTGCGGAGATTGCGTCCGTGCATGGTGAAGGGCTTAGTGGGGCTGCTTTGCAGATTGACGAAGAAGGGAATCTGCTGGATGCAAAAGTCAATGGGCGTCCGGTGGAAGAGAAGAAAGTCTACACGGTAGCTACCATCGATTATCTGGCTGAAGGCAACGACCGGATGATGGCTTTCCGGAAGGCTCAGTCGAAGACCTTCCCGAAGGATGCGTTGCTGCGGGGACTGTTGCTCGATGCGGTGAAACAGTGCGAGCAGAAAGGACAGTTTGTGTCTGCACAGGTAGAAGGGAGAATAAAAGTGAGTGCGTCCAATTGAACTAGAAAACGAAAGATATGAAAAAAATATATTGTTTGTGCCTGATGTGCCTGTTGGCAGGCATGGTGGCAGCCCAGTCGGTAAAAGAATTGTATATATTCCATACAAACGACATGCACAGTCGTATAGAACCTTATGCTTCTTATTTCCCGGATTCGTTATTGGCCGGAAAAGCTGGCATATTGCGTCGGGCTACTTTTGTGAAGGAACAGCGTCGGGAGCACAAGGACATGTTGCTCTTTGATTCGGGTGACTTTTCGCAGGGCAGCCCGTATTATAATCTGTTCAAAGGGGAAGTGGAAATCAAGATGATGAACGAGATGGGCTACGACGCCGGTACCATCGGAAACCATGAGTTTGATTTCGGACTGGACAATATGGCCCGTCTGTTCAAGATGGCACAGTTCCCGATTGTGTGCGCCAATTATGACGTGACAGGGACGGTGCTGGAAGGTTTGGTGAAAGAATATACCATCTTGGAGCGGGATGGTATCCGTATCGGAGTGTTCGGGTTGAGTCCGGAACTCGACGGACTGGTGGCACATGCCAACTATGGCAATGTGAAGTTTGAAGACCCGGTGTCGGAAGGGCAGCGTGTGGCCGACTTGTTGAAGAATCAGGAACATTGTGACTTAGTGATTTGCCTGTCGCATCTGGGTTGGAAGGGAGAGCCTTATTCAGACGTGGAGCTGATTGAAAATACCCGCTATATTGATATTGTGTTGGGAGGGCATTCCCATTCCTTTTTTGAAGGTCCGGAATTTTATAAGAACCTGGATGGAGTGGAAGTACCCTTGCAGCAGATGGGGAAAAGTGCAGCCTTTGTCGGAAAGATGAAGGTCAAGATGCAGAAAAACTAAAAAAAGGAGAGTAGAATGATAAAGAGAAGTTGGTGGAGTTTGGTGTTGTGCTGCCTGATGATAAATGGCATCTGGGCACAGGAGCCTGCTCTTTTAAAGCAGATTCAAGACACGGAAGCCTGCCGGAAATGGGTGGACAAGCAAATGGAGCGTATGACCTTGAAGCAGAAGGTCGGCCAGTTGTTTGTTTATACACTCCAGCCGGCGACGAACCAGTATACCAAAAATGTGTTGCGCAAGGCCGTGGAGGACTATGCCATCGGAGGCTTGTTGTTTACCGGTGGGGAAGTCGGCAAGCAGGTGCAGCTGACCAATTTTGCCCAGTCGTGTGCCTCGGTGCCGTTGATGATTACCTTCGACGGGGAATGGGGACTGGGCATGCGTTTGAAAAATACGCCGTCGTTTCCTTACAACCGGGTATTAGGCTGCGTGCAGAATGATTCACTGATTTATGCGTATGGAAAGGAAGTGGCCCGTCAGTGCCGTCTGATAGGGGTGCAGGTGAACTTCGCTCCTGTGGCAGATGTGGATAACAATCCCAATAATCCGGTAATAAATACCCGTTCGTTTGGCAGTGAGGCGAAACGGGTGGCCGACAAGGTGGTGGCGTATGCCACCGGACTGGAGTCTGGAGGAGTGCTGGCGGTGTGCAAGCATTTCCCGGGACATGGCGATACGGAGATTGATTCCCACAAGGCACTCCCGGAACTGAATTTTGACCGCCTGCGCTTGGACAGTGTGGAGTTGTATCCGTTCAAGAAGGCCATTGAAGCCGGTGTGGGTGGCGTGATGGTAGGCCATCTGCATGCCCCTACTTTGGGCGACAAGCCGGCTTCCATCTCGCAAGGGGTGATTATGCGTACGTTGATAGACGAGTTGCGCTTCCACGGACTGGTGGTGACGGATGCTTTGGAGATGAAAGGCATTGCAGGACATGAGGATGTCTGCGCACAGGCACTGATTGCCGGCAACGATGTGTTGCTGGCTCCCCGCAACCTGAAGAAGGAAATCGACGGGGTCATGACGGCCATTAAAAAAGGAAATTTGTCGGAGGAAGAGATTGACCGGAAGTGCCGGAAGGTACTGATGTTCAAGTATGCCTTGGGGCTCTCTTCCTGTCAGAAGATACCTGCTGAGGGACTTGAAGAAAAAATCAATACTCCGGAAGCGTTGGCTCTTCAGCAAAACCTGTCGAAGGCGGCAGTGACGGTGCTGAAGGATTCTTTGGCCTTGCTTCCGCTCGATTTGTCCGTCTCGGGGACGGCCTTGCTGAGTGTGTCTCCTTCCTTGTCGGAGGCTTATCCTTTTTATCATCAGTTGCGCGAGGAGTTCCCGGTCAACTGGCTGCATGCGAATGTGGATTCGCTGGAGGCAATCGGGGCTCGTCTGCGTCCGGCACAGCGGGTGCTGGTGGCTTTGCACACTGCGGAAATCGAACCTTATGCACCTTTGCTGGAAAGTCTGGCAGCAGACAAACCGCTGGCTTTGGTTTGTTTCGGCGACATGAAGATACTCGAGAAAATTCCTGCGGTGGTCCGCCATGCTTCCACTGTCATTTTGGCCCATACGGATGCGGACTATGTGCAGCGTCAGGTGGCCGATTTGTTTTTAGGCAATGCCTATGCCGACGGACGGTTGTCTATCCCATTGGCCGGACTGTTCAAGGCAGGTGACGGAATCACGGTCGATCCGGATGCTCCTCGTAAATATGCGCCGGAGGAGGTGGGCATGGATGCTTCCATATTGGCCCGTATCGACAGCATTGCGGACGAGGGTATCAGGCTGGGAGCATATCCGGGTTGTCATGTGATGATTTTGCGGGGAGGACTTCCGGTGTACAACAAGTGCTTCGGGAATTATACTTACGAGGGAATTACTCCGGTGAAAGAGAACAGTCTCTATGACCTGGCCTCGCTGACCAAGGTGACGGCTACACTGCTGGCAGTCATGAAACTGTACGACGAAGGGAAATTCGGCCTGACCGACCGGGTATCGGTTTACCTGCCTGTATTGAAAAAAACGGACAAGTCACGTCTCACGATTCAGGATTTGTTATTCCATGAATCGGGGCTTCCGGCTTATTTGCCCTTCTATGAAGAGGCCATCGATATGAAGTCGTGCAAAGGAGAGCTGTTCCGTAAGAGACCCGATAAGAACCATACTCTGAAACTGGCAGAGAATGTATATGCGTGTGAGGACTTCCGGTATAAACCGGAGTGGGTGTCACGTATTCCGTCGGCAGATTATCCGCTTCAAGTGGCCGACAGTTTGTTCCTGAACAAGGAGTTTTGCCGGGAAGTGGTGAAGCAGATTGTGGAAGCTCCGTTGAAAGGTAAATCATACCGCTACAGTTGTCTGAACTTCATGCTCCTGAAGGAGATGGTAGAGAAGATTACGGGTACACCGATGGATGTGTACCTGGATAGCGTGTTTTATGCTCCGATGGGGCTGAGACATACGGCTTTCCAGCCTTTGCGTAAATTCAAGAAAGAACAGATAGTTCCTTCTGTAGAGAAAGATTTGTTGCGCGGCGGACCGTTGCAAGGATTTGTGCAGGATGAGGCAGCTGCCTTCATGGGAGGCGTTTCGGGAAATGCCGGCTTGTTTTCTACGGCTCACGATGTGGCTCGGATTGCGCAGATGTGGCTGGACAAAGGCATTTGTGGCGACCGGAGATACTTGAGCCGGGCGACGTGCGAACTTTTTACTACCTTGAAGTCGCGCAGCAGTCGCAGGGGCTTGGGCTTCGACAAGCCTGATGTGGAGCATCCGGAAAACAGTCCGTGTACGCCGGAGGCACCCGCTTCCGTATTCGGTCATACCGGATATACGGGGACTTGTGTGTGGGTGGACCCGGATAATGAACTGGTGTTCGTCTTTTTGAGTAACCGGACGTACCCTTCTGCCTTAAACCCGAATAACCTGGTGAAATACAATATCCGAACCAGGATGCAACAGGCAATGTACCAGTCAATAATGTACTGATTCTATTTAGACAGAATATAAATTGACTAGAAAATGTAAAGTGGATGTGACAACTGATAGGAAAAAGATTAACTTTGCACTATCAAATTAGGACTAATAATAACTTAACTTTTTTACAACAATGGCTTACGTAATTAGTGACGATTGTATCGCTTGCGGTACTTGTATCGATGAATGCCCGGTTGGAGCAATCTCAGAAGGTGATAAATATTCAATCAATCCGGACGCTTGCACAGAATGTGGAACTTGTGCTGACGTTTGTCCTTCTGAAGCAATTCACCTGGGATAATCGAGTCGTCTGTATGACACACAATAAGGGAATCCTTTTCGGGGTTCCCTTATTTTTTGTTGTTTTCAGAGAGAGAGGGAAGTCGGTTTTACTTGTAAAGGAATCGCCTTTACGCTTGGTGTGAAGCGCAAGTGCGTTTGAACTCAAACGCAAGGACGTTTCAATTAAAACGCCTTTACGTTTTACTCCAAACGCAAGTGCGTTTTACTTCAAACGTCGAAGCGTTTTCTCTGAAACGCAAGTGCGTTTTCAGGATATAAAAAAACAGCCCCGATAAATTTCGGAGCTGTTTTTATAAGGTGTTGGTTGTCAGTTTGTTACTTCAAACGGGCCAAAGTTTCCTTGATACGGCGCATAGATTCTACGATGTTTTCGTCGGAAGTGGCGTAGCTCATACGGATACATTCAGGCGCACCGAAGGAAGTACCGCCTACGCAAGCCACGTGGCCTACTTCCAGCAGGTACATTGCCAGATCATCCGCATTGTTGATGACACGGTCACCGTCTTTCTTTCCGAAGAAAGAATCACATTTCGGGAACAGGTAGAAAGCTCCTTGCGGCACGTTCACTTCGAATCCCGGGATTTCTTTTGCCAGCTTCACAATCAGGTCGCGGCGGCGTTCAAATGCCTTGCGCATTTCTTCTACCGGAGCTTGTGTGCCTGTATAAGCAGCTTCTGCAGCTTTCTGTGATACAGAGCAAGGTCCTGAAGTGTACTGTCCCTGCAGTTTGTTCACGCCTTTTACAATCCATTCCGGTCCGGCGATGAAACCGATACGCCATCCTGTCATGGCGTATGCTTTGGATACACCGTTGATGATGACTACACGGTCCTTGATTTCAGCAAACTGGGCGATGCTTTGGTGCTTGCCGATGTAGTTGATATGTTCGTAGATTTCGTCGGCAATGACGATGACACGTTCATGTTTGGCGATGACTTCTGCCAGTCCCTGCAGTTCTTCCTTTGAATAGACAGAACCTGTCGGGTTAGACGGAGAGCAGAGAATCAGGGCACGGGTCTTGGGAGTGATGGCAGCTTCCAACTGAGCCGGGGTAATCTTGAAGTCTTGTTCGATACCTGCGCGTACGATGACCGGAGTACCTTCTGCCAGTTTCACCATTTCCGGATAGCTCACCCAGAATGGAGCCGGAACAATCACTTCGTCACCTTTGTTGATTAGTGCCAGGATGGTGTTGCAGACAGACTGCTTGGCACCGTTTGCACAGCTGATTTGAGCGGCGGTGTATTCCAGACCGTTTTCATTTTTCAGTTTTGCCACGATGGCGTTGCGCAGTGCCGGATAGCCGGCTACAGGTGAATAACGAGAGTAGTTTTCGTCAATGGCCTTCTTGGCAGCTTCTTTGATGTGGTCAGGAGTATTGAAATCCGGTTCTCCCACACTCAGGTTGATGACGTCAACCCCCTGAGCTTTAAGTTCACTACTTTTCTGTGACATAGCCAGTGTAGCCGAAGGCGACAGGCTGTTCAAACGATCTGAAAGTTGGTTCATGTTATTGTGTTATTAAAGTTGGAAATTCTTTGCAAAAGAAGCTAATTTCTTCCACATATAAAAGAAATTAGCTTCGAAAAAGGTTTATTTTCTGTCTCCAAGTATCCGGAGAAGATAAATGAACAAGTTGATGAAGTCGAGATACAGGGTCAAGGCTCCCATCAGGGCTATCTTCTGTGTGGTTTCGTTGACTTCAATGTCATCGTGCGACAGGAGTTGCTTGATTTTCTGTGAGTCGTAAGCTGTAAGTCCCACGAAGAGCAGCACGCCGATATAGGAAATGATCATGTCCATCATCGTGTTGTGCAGGAACATGTTCACCAGTGAGGCGATAATCAGTCCGATGACTCCCATCAGGCAGAGACTGCCGATACGGGTAAGGTCTTTCTTGGTGATATAACCGTATAAAGCCGTTACTCCGAACGTTCCGGCTGTCACAAAGAAGGTCGTGGCAATGGAACTGAGGGTATAAATCAGGAAGAGCACAGACATTGTGACTCCGTTCAGTACCGAATAGGCGATGAACAGGAGGGTAGCCGTGGTGAAACTGATTTTATGGATGCGGGCAGAAAGATACATCACCAAAGCCACTTCGGCAATCAGCAATCCCCAGAACAGGATGGAGTTCTGCATCATGGCCTCAATGAGGGTGTACGATTTAGCCACGTACATGGCTACAAAGCCCGTAATGACCAGCGCCAGCGTCATCCAAAGATATACACTGCGGAACAAAGCGGTTTGCGCAGCCTTGCTGGCATAACTTTTTACTAAATTGTTTGTTTCCATACGTCTTGATTATTTATTGAAATGTAAGGTATGTCCCATTCTGTCTTTTTTAGTACGCAGGTAGCGTTCGTTGTACTTGTTGGGAGTCACTTCGATAGGCACGTTTTCCACGATTTCCAATCCGTAGGCTTCCAGTCCCACGCGCTTGACCGGGTTGTTGGTAAGCAGACGCATCTTGTGGATACCGATTTCGCGAAGAATCTGTGCGCCTACTCCGTAGTCACGTTCGTCGGCCTGATGTCCCAGGCAAAGGTTGGCGTCTACCGTGTCCATCCCTTCTTCCTGCAGCTTGTAGGCTTTCATTTTTTCCATGAGGCCGATACCGCGTCCTTCCTGGTTCAGGTAGATGATGGCTCCCTTTCCTTCTTTTTCGATTTGCTGCATGGCCTTGTGCAACTGTTCTCCGCAGTCGCAGCGCATGGAGCCGAAGATGTCACCCGTGGCGCAGGAAGAGTGTACACGTACCAGCACCGGTTCGTCTTCAGCGAAAGTGCCTTTAATCAGGGCCACGTGTTCCAGGCCGTTGCTCTTCTGGCGGAAGGGAATCAGACGGAAGTGTCCGTATTCGGTCGGCATGTCTACTTCCACCCCTTTTTCTACCAGCGATTCCTGCTTCAGGCGGTAAGCGATGAGGTCGGCAATGGAAATCAGCTTGAAGCCGTATTCATCGGCCATCTTCTTCAATTCCGGCAGACGGGCCATTGTTCCGTCTTCGTTCATCACCTCCATTAGGGCTGCAGCAGGGTAGAGTCCGGCCAGACGGGCCATATCCACACAGGCTTCTGTATGTCCGGCACGGCGAAGTACACCTTTGTCTTGTGCATACAGCGGGTTCACGTGTCCCGGACGTCCGAAGGTTTCCGGTTTGGAAGTCGGGTCGGCCAGCGCACGGATGGTAGCCGCACGGTCGGCAGCCGATACGCCGGTGGTACAACCTTCCAGTTTGTCGATGGTCACAGTGAACGGTGTGCCCAACACCGAAGTGTTGTTAGCCACCTGATGCGGCAGATCCAGTTCTTCACAGCGGGATATGGTGATAGGGGCGCAAAGTACACCTCTTGCATGTTTCAGCATGAAATTTACTTTTTCCGGGGTAATCAGTTCTGCAGCTACCACCAGGTCGCCTTCATTTTCGCGATCTTCGTCGTCTACGATGATGACGAATTCTCCTTTGCGGAAATCTTCGATTGCCTCTTCAATTGTATTCAGTTTGATTTTCTCCATAATGATATGATAGTTTAGAATGATTTTTTTATTCTTTCCTGTATGTCACGGCTGGTCTTGACGATGGTTTTCAAATCCTTGTCCAGACGCACCCGGTAACGCCAGATGTTCAGCCAGATAAGCAGACCTGCCGGAACGATGATTCCAATCAACAGGTTGAGCCAGCGGTTGTCCGACACGCTCTTATGTGCTTTTATGGATAAGAACGGATAATTGTTCAATAAGTTCAGTAATACGCTGTCTTTTGAGTTGGACAGTTCTTCCACCAGTCCTTCCATTTGCTGGCTGATTTCTTTGATGGCGTCGTCGTGCTTGTTGTTGGTGAACACCTGATAATAGTTCGGCGGTCCCAGCAGTTTGTGGGTATTGCCGTAAGTCTCACATTCCAGGCAGAGTTTGTCCAAATCCTGACAGATTCTGCTGTAGTCGGGGGTATGGATGATGACCTCTTTCTTGAAAATGTGGCGTGATACTCTGATGCCCAGTATCTTCCGGAAGAAAGCTACATAGACATCCATGTTGAATACCACAGAATCTTTATTGGATTTGTAGGTCAGAAATCCGCCCAGTGGAGCCAGGATAATCGTACTCATCCATGTTCCCAGTACGATGTTCATTTCTCCACTTTTGGCCACTCGGGTAGCTCCGGAGTCGATGATGTAGTAGAGTAAGAAAATCAGTACGGAAATGACCACCGGCATACCCAGTCCTCCTTTTCGGATGATGGCACCCAGCGGGGCTCCGATGAAGAAAAAGATGATACAGGACAGTGACAAAGTGATTTTCTTGTGCCAGTCCGATTGGTGCCGGCGGATGTTCCCATCGGCCTCCCTTGTCATATAGCTCTTCATGCTCCATTCCGAGATAAGGGAAGAGAGCCGCGCTTCGGTGGTGTTGATGGCTTTTAGTCGTTGTGCCGATGTCATTCCGTTCAGGATACTGTCGGTATTGACAAAAGCCAGTTTCTCTTTCTTAATCTTGGTGGAATCAGTTTTAGAGAGTATCGGTTTCCGATAAGTCGTCTTCATGGCATCCGAATACATGGCATGTCCCACACTGTCGGCATACATGTTCAGTGAGTCGATAGCTAGTGAAATTTCCCGCATGTTCTTGATGTCCGAACGTTGGTTCAGGAAGTTACCGTCCACCATCTCAAAATTGGTGTCGAAAGCAATCAGGGTATGTTTTTCCTTGAAGGTCTCCCGGCGGTAGGGAACGTTGCGTGAAATGACGGATTGTGACTTCAGGTTTTCGAACTGTTCTCCGTTGTACAGATGCAGATACAAATGCTTTTTGTCGGCGGTCAGTTCCAGCTTTCCTTCTGCAGCCCAAATGATATGGGCGTTTTCAAATCCGTCTGAGAAATTGTAGATCAACACATCTTGCAGGATACCTGTTTCCCGGTCTTTTTTCTTCACATAGATGTTGTAGCCTTCAATGTCACTGTAGAATACTCCTTCCGGAATATCGACTTCCGGGGATTTCTGTTTCATGGATACCAATAAAGTCCACAGCTCTTTCTGCGCTTTCGGTCCGATTACGTTTTGAAAAAAAAACGATATAACACCCAGAAACACGCAGAAAAGGACGACCGGGCGGATAATGCGGAGCAAAGGGATACCTGCCGCTTTCATGGACAGTAGCTCATAGCGCTCTCCAAAGTTACCGAATGTCATCAGGGCAGCTAGCAGGATGGCCAGCGGAAGAGACAGAGGAATCAGAGTCAGTGCCGACAAGAAGAAAAACTGGGCAAGCACGCTCATCTCCAGACCTTTCCCTACCAGTTCGTCGACATATCTCCATAAAAACTGCATCATGAAAATGAAAAGGCAGATAAAGAATGTCCCCGAAAAGAGTAGTAGAAAACTCTTTAAAACGAATATATCAAGTTTTTTTATGCGTAGCATTCCTGTATCATATTATCAGCATGCAAAAGTAGCACAAAAAACGGACAGCAAAATAAAGTTTTGTATATTTTATAGATTTATACTCCGAAAACTCTTTTTAAGGTCTCTATTTGGGAATCCCATAGATTACGTATATCTTCTTCTTCACCGGGTTCCGCAAAGTCGGTAATTTCTAGCGAATGGTCAGTGGTCAGTTCATTGTAATGGATTTTCATTTCGAAATAGCTTTTTGCTTCGTCGTCGTCCAGCCAGTGGAAACGGATAAAGAATTCCGGTCGGATGTTCACTACGATAGCTTGCCGTGTTTCTGTTTTTCCCCATTGGAAAGTATAGGTTTTCCCTTCTTTGGTCACTTGGTCGGCAAACCAGCGTTGCAGGCCTGCGGTGGTACTGATGGCATTCCATATAATGATACTTGAAGAAGGGTTCAATGGATATTCAATTTGTGTTTTTCTTTTCATGATGTTTTTGGTGTTTTTATTTGTATTTTTTAGCACGGCGGCAAATTAAAGTATTTTTTTGTTCACTCCATAGTGATTGAAGAACTTTTTTTTAGAACTTTTTCTGTAGAGAGCAGTGGGGTAGGAATTGAGATTTCAGAAGGTGAAAAACTGTAATCTCTTTCAAATAGGGCAGAATGGGTTTGTTTACAGTGAGTTAGATGCAGTCATCTCTTCAAATCCTTTCACTTTTCGTTGAAAAAACAGTAAAAAAGAGAAGATAAACTTGCGCAATTCAAAAACTTACTCTATCTTTGCACCCGCAATCACGAAATGATGGCGGGATAGCTCAGCTGGTTAGAGCGCATGATTCATAATCATGAGGTCCCCG
>ENA-OWZO01000140-OWZO01000140.1-human-gut-metagenome-genome-assembly--contig:-NODE-140-length-57160-cov-27.291008_pt1 | contig 57160 bp, 41 predicted proteins | sample MGYA00249260_ERZ652115 | MGnify/ENA primary metagenome ERZ652115 (study PRJEB26925, sample SAMN05827127) | human gut metagenome | biome: ENVO:2100002; feature: ENVO:00000062; material: ENVO:00002003...
CTGTATTTCAATAATTTCAAAGACCGATTAGCCAACTTTTATTGGACAGTAGTGACTGAAAATATAGAATGTCCTCTAAATTCCACTCCAAAAACAAATAAAAACATTAGGAGATAGGAAATTATCAGAAAAATCTTCTACTTTTGTAAACGGATTGAGGTAACTCTCTCCAAGACATACGAGAAAAAGAAGAAGCGTTATGCTTATCTTGAACTTGAAAACGTAGGAAATTTTCAAATTGGATACAAGAATAGCATAGTGGTTCTCACGCTATAGCGTGGGCTGCTATTGTTGCATCTGTATCCGAGGTTTCCTACGACCTTCAAGTTAAGAATGTGGCATACAGTTCCACGCTTGAACCGAATATTGTAAAATATCAATCTGATTATCAAATATTAATATCGGAAATTGTATGGTAATGATACCATATAGTTCCCGATATTTGTGAGGATTAGCCTATTCTTTCTTGTGCAACCTCAATGGCTTTCCGCTTTAATTCGTCTTCACCTTCTATAGCATCCAATACTTTGTCTGCCAACCATAGTGTAAGAAGTTCATTTTTATCAATCTTGAAATACTCAGCTAATTGTATTACTTGTGCCCGTTTAGCATATCTATCGCCACGCTCTATTTTGCTAAACATTGGAGTGTCTATTTCAAGCAAAGCTGCCAATTGCCTTTGTAGCACACCGTGTTCTTCTCTCAACTCTTTTACTTTGTCTCCTAATAACATAGTCTTTATTCTTTTGAGTTCAGCATGTGTTTCGTCGAAATTCGACGGATTTAAACATTTTCGACGGAATGGGCTGTATCTTTTCGTCGAAATTCGACGGATTGACTATAATATAAACCAATTTCGTCCATCTGTTCTAATCAATTCCTCGGTTTTCATAACTTTCAATAGATCACCCAGGCTGCGTAGTTTTTGCTCTTCAGTCTTATTGCTAGGCATTACATCTTTGATGTATTCGTAGATGCCATCACGTTTGGCTCCATCTGATCCAGCATTCTTAAGATATTGCAAAACCATCTGTTTAATTTTGTCCTTATCAAGTCCTTTTTGCTTGGTGTAACCTTGCAATTGACGAGTGGCTTTAGCAACTCCTAAAGAAATTGTATAATTGGGAGCATCGCCCTCAATAAGTCCCCTGTTCAGCAAGTCTTTTGCAACATCTTCATGTATGAATCTGCCTTTCTGCACAGCATCGAGAGATATGCAATCCCATAATGACAGAGTGTTGTCAGTCTTCAATAAATCCGTATATCGCTTATTGATCTCGTTACCATATATGCGTACTACAACCTTCTTTTTTTTCGCATCAATCTCGTAGTCCGGCATCGGAAAGTGTCTGCGCCATTGTTCGTTAAACATTTTCTTGATACCACGACTTACGGTATCAATCATATTGAAGTCCACCATTGCCTTGCATAGGCACTCATTGCGAAAATAGGTCTGAGATTCCTCATTTCTTAAAGCATTTTCCAAAGTTCCGGGAATGAAAGTTCCGGCGTTGGAATAATATAGATAGCCGGGATTCTCAACGAAATTGACACGCTGTTGCATCGTGTAATCTTGATGAGCAATACAGTTATGAAGTGCTTCGCGTATAGTGTAGTCATCATACTGCTTCATTGTATCTGGGAAAAGCGTACCACCAGGCATTTCACGCAAAGTCAGATTTTCAATCTTTGAGAGAATTTCATCTACTGTCAGTATGAATGGAACAGTGAAATGTTCGTAGTCAACCACATCTTGGTTTGCATCCCTGCGTGTCCAAGTTACCTGAGCGACGACAGGACGCAGTTTAAAGGCTGATTCGTATTTGCCTAACAATATAATAGCGGCACGAGTGATGCATCCATTTCTTGTCAGTCCGCATTTGCCAAGAAATGTCTGAATATCCCAAGCATTTACCTCGGATTCGGGAATACGGCTATGTACCTTCTTAAACATTTTGCGGGCTTTAGCTATAGCAACTTCGTCAAGGTCATCTATCGTTGCATCAGGAACAATCTGTGCAGACCAATCTGTTTCACCAAATATTGGCTCATCAAGAATGACATTCATGCGTTCAGTGGTCAACTCTACAAGAGAATCTTCAATTCGCTGCCATGCTTTGTTATGAGCGTAAACAGGTAATTTGGGACGATGCTTGGGAATATGGACTACCCAAACTTTCTTGTTAGTGTCATCGGTAACAAACTCTTCAATATCGAGACCTTCTGTCGAAAGATTAACACATCGTTCTGTTAAACGAAGAATTGCCTTTTGCCGGTCATAATTATAGGTATCCGTCCCGACAATTTCCAAAGAACTGTCATGTACCCCTATCACTAAATGTCCTCCTTCCATATTGGCAATAGCCGACACATATGAGATAACATCGTTTTTCTCATCCCCACAGAACGAGTTCTTCAAATTCTTGAATTCCTTCCATTCGCAACAAGCATTCTCTTGTGGATAGTTGCGAAGGAGATATTGTTGTAGTTCTGACTCTTGCATAATTATCCAATTATACTTTCACTTTCATCATTATGTTTCTCAGCATTTCTGATGACGCATTCTTTACTTGTATTGGCATAGCAGTAGACACAGAAATGACGACAAGTATTATACATGCCGATGTCTTTGCTGATCATACATCCACATACCTTACGTTGCCCTGTATCCTTTACATTACGCACCTTCTCTGGTATTGGTGGCAAATTACCAAACAAGTCTTTTTCTGGTAATTTCAATGTATGTAGATAATAGACAAGTTCCTTATCGTCAGCAAAAATGCGTTTCATCAATTCACCATCAATACAACGATTGTGTTCTATCCCGTATTTTTCGAGGTCAATATCTTCCGCACAAGTGGCGATTTCAACATCCCAACCATCTTTATGCCAAACTTCACGAATCTTTTGAAGTCCTTCTACGATTTCTATGCGTTGAGCAAGGTTGGCTTCGGCATTCTCCACATTCTCCTTTGTAAAAAGCATAGTTTCCTTAACAAGGTTGTTTTGAACCTTGCGATAAGCTTTTACATCAACGAAACTGAATACAAGCTTATTTGTGTAACCTTTCAGTTTATTTCCAATGTGCCAAATGCGCGTCAAGAGGTCACGAGGAGCGATGTTTGGCGTAATTATTAAAGGATCAAAACGCCAGATTACTTTCTCCTTACCAATCATATCAGAAAGTTTCTTGAATGTCTCAATTCTGTTTTCGACAGACGAAACATTAGGCTCAAAACCTTCTTTTACATAATCATTGAGTGTAACCTGAAAGTAGTAGTGTATTCCTTTTTCGTCAAGCTCATGAAGGTATGGGAGAATCGGCTTTGGGTTCTTTGTCCAAAAAATCACTACCTTGCAGTTCTTGAAAGAAATATACATTTTCTGCTGGTTGAAAGGGTTATACCATGCACAATACCCTTTAGCCAAGCGGTTGAAAAACCACTTGGCGTAAAATGCTGGTATGTCAGTTGAACGGCTTGCTGATATGATTATAGGAGCTGTCGCCTCTACGGAATCACCATTTTCAATTGTAATATGAATCTTGTCGTTCATAACTGTATTAAAGACGTTGTTTAAGAGCAGAGATTGTTTTCTCTATATCGATGGGCCTATAGGCATCGTTTTTCCATTTCATATCTTTTCCATTTCTGCTAACTGGATCACGCTGGCCTGAAACAAGTTTAGCATGGAATTCCTCTAAAAGCTCATGTTCTGTCTTCCCAGCGGCATACTGAGGGTCAAATACCCAATTCAAATCATTGATTATTTGTTTGTATGCAAAATCCTTAAGCCCAGGATTGATTTCCCTTATAAACGCAGCTATTGCGTCGACATTCTCGATTTTGAATGGCAATTTACCCACCCCTGGCTTCTTGGTTGCTTGCTCTACATTGGTACTTGAGTTTTGACCAGAGAGCAAATTACCAAAGAAATTTCCTATTTTTTTTATAGGCCTCATTATACCAGACTCTTCTGCCTGAATATTGAAGTAAGCAACTAAATTATCTCGTATTTCCTTGGAAATATTCAAGTCGTCAAGCATGCAACGGAATGAGACGGGTTCACCAACCTTATTTTCTAGTTCAAGAGCTACTAACGCTTTGTCATGATAATCCTTTGCGCTCTTCGTTGTAAAGTCCTTCAATACGCTCTTTACCACATCAGAGAGTTCATGGGTTCGTGATTCGGGCAAGCTTAAGACACGTTTCATCTCCTTGTAGAGATTTGTTCTGGTACTTATTAAATTTTTTAATATGTACAGATATGCCTCGAATTTGCCTTGGGCGGCCTCTAGTTGCAATGCGGATTCTATGCAGTACTCGTTGGCTCTCTTCTGTCCATGGGGCAACGTGTTTATAACAGATTGGACATTCTCACGAAGATCTGTGTTCACTACAGGCGCACCAACGCCATTTAATTTGATTTCAACAGGTTGTTGTATAAAAGGCCATTCTCCTTTTGACTCTGTATTATAGAGAAGTGTACAGATTGCTCTGTAATTCTCACCAAATGATGGAAGATTTGTAATGGATGCGATTATCGGTTTCGGAATTTTTACGTATCCTATTGTAGCCCCCCACAATGCAAGTGAGTAACTGTAGTCAGAGTATGAATTATCTTCGCAAAACTGCACAATAGCATCAAAGTCTTCTCCCTTAAGAATAAAAGCTGCTAAGGCCTTAAGGATGGGGTTGTCTTGCTTTTTTACATCAAGTGGAGTAAAGCTCTTGATGTTCTGTCTCAAATCATTCATGAACTGTTGAGCAGGGCTGCCTTGCCATTGCCAATTTAATGATTCCCATATGTTTTTTGCGGAGATAGTAATTTGAGTCGCAATATTGAATCTGTCTGTACGCAGGGTATCAGAAGTCGGCGCAGTACCATGCCATAATATAGTATCAATAAACTTATTGAATAGCATTGTTTCCTGAGAGTCCTTTGTAAGCATGCATGTTTCGTATGTAGGATCCAAATCAAAAGTGTTTGCCACATTAAATTCGGAAACTTGTTTTATTTGATCCTCTTTCACAATCTGAGAAGTATAGGACTTTAAACTATCGCGATACGCTTCTATGTTATCATACCCATATTGGCTTAGTGAGACGTAAGAGCGCAGACCGTTCTTTTTCATAAAATTCGTTTTGAGAACATTCTCCTCATCATATAATTTTAGCAACTTATTGAGTGCATCCGAAGGAATTGCAAGTTCTGTGAGGGTATTATCCCACATTTCCTTACATCTTCTCATGGAAGGGTCAAACTTTCGAAAGTCTGTATCTAACTGTTTTAGTTCTTGGTAGAAAGAACTATTACCGAAGCCTCCATTATTTTTGAGAGTTGCGACAATATCGTAGATCCTTTTCTGAATTTTGAGTAAGACTGCAGTATCAGAGGATACAGATTTGGATATGCCGAGATAAAATCCCAAAATGAACCCTTTAACGACATTCAATTTGTTGTTCTGGAGAACTTTTGCATCATAATTCTTGCATGTATCCTCTACATGAATATTCAATCCTGACAAATAAGCCAAATTGAAATCTCCTTTGCAAAGGTCAAACTTAAAGTGATCTCCAAGTTTGTTTGTCAAACTATCAGAACAACTAAGTCTAGAATGATTTAAATCATTGACATTGTAAAATAATATTCTCGTGTTGAAGGGGGAAAGATTCAAAACACTGTCCAGAGAATACACATGAATCCTATCATTTTCGAAAATATGAGTCAACGGTGTTGTCTTTTCGTCTATATCAACTTCAAGAACGATAGGACGACTATCGTGCTCGTTATCCTTTATCTCGAAATAAGGGATTTTCGAAAACAATATCAAAACATTCTTGAACGGAATGAGATCCAATCCGTAGAATGTATTATATCCATAGTTCCTAGCATTGTAGAACGATAATGGCGCAATACATTCTGTAGATAGAATGTTGTCTATATTAAGTGAAGATGTTGCTATAAATAATTTCATTACAGTCAGTGATTAAATAATATCAATTTCTTCGTTGTTGTTGTATACAGGATTGTCCTTCTTAGGGAAGAGTGGAGACAAAGATGATGTGTATCCTAAATAAAGACGTTCACTACACCTTGTCATAGCCACATAAAGTGCTGCACGCTTATCAGTATTCTTCTCACATCCAGGGATAAAGACATCCTTGAATTGGAGTCCTTTTGCACACCACCAAGTCATAATTTTGGGGTTAGAGGAATGGAAATCCAAGTCCATTTCAGTATCTTGGTTGGCATTATACTTGAATTCGCACGTGATGCCTTTTCTCATCAGATAATCCTTGACATACTCTACAGACCATTCGCCCTTGTCATCCGTATTGAATGGCAATAGGATTCCGACATTCGTTAAGGATCTGTTTTTTATAATGTCCGCGATTTTATCCAGTTGTCCATCATAACTATTTGCAGAGATAAGGTTGGGTTTCTCACCTTGACGCTTACACTTGAGAACCAAGTCCTCTACATTTCCTACCTTCTCGCCAAGAGCTGCGACTTCTTGAGTCAGTCTGTAGTTGAAATATAGAGGATCCGGAGCAATGCCCATATCCGAAGCCGTGCGTTCAATAGTTTGGGTTTGCCCTCTATCGCCAAAGCCCATAATAGATTGAGCAGTATCGCCAAAGAACAAGCAATACTCCCCATACTGTTTCATTTCATTAATTTCTTCCCTTGTAAAATCCTGGCATTCATCAACTATGAGGTATTTTACTCTTCTTTGATTATGGCGCCATTGATGGTAATGATATACATTTCTAAGTCCCAGCTTTTTCAAACCATCCTCAAAATACTTTCTCAAAGACTTAGTATATACGATAATTGTGTAACTTTCACCGAGAGCTGCAATTTGTTTAGCCTTATGAAGGGCAATAAGCGATTTGCCGCTTCCTGCACTGCCGGAGACAACCATAGACTTGTTATTCTTTCTGTCTATCAGCTGCCTCTGGAAATCATCTAGACTTGAATAGTCAATGAAGAATTCAGAATCGAAGTCTGCCATAATTTTTTAATTTATTTGATAGTACATGAGTTATATTCGGTTTCCCCATTGGATGACACAACGACATTCTCGGCAAACGGTTTCTTCCCAATTATCCGGTAGATAATTTTGCTTATATCGTTGTTCTTTGCAGAATGAGTTACTCTTATCTCCTTCTTGAAAAAGCATCCGTTTATACATTTGGACTCTTTGTCCTTGCATGCAGTCGGGTATATTGTTGCGAAATCATCGTTTTCAGCTACGAATTCATTCAATTCTGCATTAAGCATGTACGGAATGAATTTTTTCGTTGCTGGACTTTTTATGGTTACATCTTCTATCAGCATAATGCCTTTGTCTGTTAATTTAGAAGACAGCATGCTTGCCGTTTGTTTGTAGGCCTTATTTTCAATGCGCTTTTTTGCTAGCATCTCGCAGATTGCCTTGCATGATAGAATCAAATCATATTTGTCTGATAAAACATCTGATACGAGATTTAAATCGTTCTCGCTTTCAATGAAGACTGGGCCTATTCGGTAATCAATCTTGAGTCTGCTGTGTTTCTTGAACTCAGCCATAATCTTCTCAAAGAACCTTAAGGCCATTTGGTTTCCGTCTATTGCTAACAGTTTGACGGATTCTAATGATGATTCGTACTTCTCGAGAAAAGATAGAAGTCCAAAGAGATCGCCACCAGTGCCACAGCCTAAATCAAGGATACTGACAGAAGTCCGTTCCCCGACTAAAGAAAGATAATTGCTGTTTTGGCTGAATTCTTCAAAGATTGATTTTACTTCGACAAAACTTCTCGGGAAGTATGTGCCGAGGTATACTTTAATCTCGCCTGTGTTCAAATTCAGATTGTACTCAAACCTGGAATGGTTGGGAGAGTATTTCGCACCAAGGTCAAAAAACAAATATCTGTCCAACCAATTGGGAAGATCTACATCTGCAAGTGTGCCATCAGAATGAATGCTGGCGGATTCTTCTATGTCGGGATTATTCCCCTCTTCTATTTGAGATACAATACGTTCTCCAGTCTGCCAGTACAAAATATCATCCGACATCCTTGCCATGTCTTTTTGCAAGAACCTGTACAGACGTTTTTCTTGGTCAGGTGCAATCCGTCCTTTTAAGAGCACGACAAACTCATGATCTATGTGCTTCATAAAGGAAGGATACGCTCTCCCAAAATCAATTGGAGTAAGGGCAAAAACCTCTATGTCGTTCACCCCCAAAACAACATTGATAATTTGATGTGCATACTCCTTCAAGGGAATCAAATCTGCACTTGAGTGTAACACATTTACCTCATCCGCTACACTTTGACTCTCTATTTCTTTTGAATCTATGACATCTTTGGTTTGTGGCAATTCGGACAAACTTTCTTCTTGGTACAATGTATCAGGTACTTCGCTGAACGCATCTTTAGATAGCTTTTGGGCATCTTTTTTTATGCCCTCAAAGATCTCTTTCTTGTTCTCCTTGGGTGCCTGTGATTCATAAGAGGCATTGCTGAATTCCGTCAGATAGAAGGGATTTAGGTTGAGAGTTTCCGCAAGTTTAACGATTCCGAGTGGGTCAAGGTCGGTGTGAGGACAAGTGATGTCATCCAACTTTTCAATGAAATGTTCGCTATCAGTAATGTGAAGCCAAGACCTGTTGGTGGCACTTAAATTGTTTTCCAATTCAATGGGTTGATGAAATATAATAAGATGAGGGACATCCTTGATTTGATTCTTTTCAATCCCCAAGACTTTAAGTTCTTTCTTAACTGTCGAATGGTTTATTCGTGCTTGTTGGAGGGCTGTTTTTCTTGAGCCTCCCTTGATGGTTTTTCCATCGCAAGTCCATTCTCCGTTTTCATTGGCAACAACTTTGCCACCATAATTCTTAAATTCGATTGAGATGATAGCATCCTTCTTGATAAACAACGCATCTAATTCACATCCAATATTATAGTTGCCTGCGAACACACAGAATTCATTCGAATCCTCATAGTGAGCTTTGAGTTGCTCACAGAGAAACCGAAACTGCTCACGTTCTGCTGTTGTGTCAAAGTTTCCGACTCTGAATGTTAAAAGTCCTCCCATTACAAAATATCAATACTATTTTTGTAAACTAAATGATCTTTGTTCCTGCGTTGACTTTTCCGTTTAAGAATTGTCAGTTTTCGACTACAAAGGTACAAAAAATATAGCAAACACTTGTATGTATAGATATGAATTTGCAATAAATATATTACTATCAATCAACTATCTTCGTTTTACCGAAGTATGCTTCTTTGCTACGTTATCATTCCACGGAAGGTCAGACGATGAGCCACCAGATCCAGTACCAACATGAACCTCCGCCGGTCCTCCGGCAGCAAGGGTAAAAGCTGCATCCAATAGCTCTGCCTGCTTTCCATTTACCTGCTCCTGCGGATCGAATACAGCATTGACAAATTCCTCGTCCGTGATCTGGCCGTTGAAATGTTTTTGGGCCACATCATAGTCTATCTGGAATTTGATGTTCTCAAAAAGCTCATCACCGACCCGTGTCCAGATGTGGAGCGACGGATTCCGATAGTTTGAGACATTGATACGTGCAAGCTCGGCACCGGACGAGAGGCTGTAACGCTGGGGATTAGCCTTGCGGTCGAGCAAACTTATCTGTTTCCTCTGCCTGTCTATGATTGCATCCTTCTCCTTGAACTGCCGTTCTGCCGCTTCCGCCTGATGAATGGCCTTGTCTATTTCTTTTTGATAGCCGTTTCGCAGTTTTCCGATTTCTGATTTATGTTGTTCCTGCAACCGTACCTTTTCTGCCTGAAGTTCATCAATCTGTTTATTGAGTTCGGCAATCAGCCTGTCCTTGTCTGCCAGTTCCTTCTTTGTCTTGGCAAGGTCTCCCTTGCCGAACCACGCGAGGATGGTGTTCCTTCCTTCTTGCGCCTTCTCTACATCGGCCTGTAACTTGGCTATATCCTCTTCATACTGGATTACCTGCTGCCTGTAATATTCCGAGTTTGTCTGATGCTTGGCGGTAGAGCCGACAATTCCACGCTGCAACCCGAACGGTTTCATGGCCTTGGCATAGCTGTTCTGGTATTCATGCAATTTGGTACGACGCATCACATCGTCCGCCGACAGACGTGGTCCGGACTTCGTTTTATATTTCTTTTCGCCCTCCCGCTTCCTGCGGATACGCTCACCGGTTACTATGGGCACGACTGTGGCGTGCAGGTGCGGGGTCTTCTCGTCCATGTGCAGCACGCACGATACAAGGTTTTCGTTTCCGAAAGTTTCCCTTAGCCATTTAAGATTGGCATCGATCCAACTGTCCAGTTTGCCATCATTGGCAATTTTCATCATCTGCTCATGCGTTCCAGTCAGCATTACGCGTATTGCCTTTGTCTGGTTCTTGCTGACTTTGCGGCGCAGACCTGCGGTCTCGATGCGGTGCTGTATCGCCTCGGTGCGATTGGACACGCCATCGGGGAATCTGACCAACTCACGGTTGAAATGTGTCCGGTCCGCATCGGCATTAACCGGCACATAAATCTTTCCCTTGGCATCCTTTCTTTCTATATGGCATGACATTCCACTGTCATTGCCGCTGCCACGCTGCAGGTGGCAGACTGCGTATTGTGTATTACTCATATCTATTCGTTATTTTATTGTTATTCTTGTTGTAAAATCCCGTCAGACAGCCGGAGGCATACCGGGGACCTGAGGAGTTCCCCGGCTTATGGGCTTTTTTACTGCCGGACGCGAAGCGGAGACGGTGAAAATGCCCTAATAAGCTACGGGATTTTACAACCCCATTTTCACGGGACAGCGAGCTGTCCATTGATTCTCCTTCATTCCGTTTTTTCTGCATCCACCAGTTCGAGTCCGAAGGTGTCGATGAAGGTCTGCAACGCAGGATTGCGTTGTATCATCCTCGCGAGAATCATCTGTGGCGTGTCCTCCATCAGCAGGAAGTCGGCGATGTCCAGTCCCAAACTACGCTGTTCATCGGTCGCCATCTTTTCCAGCAGGTCGGAACAAGTGACACGCCTACAGACGGTTTCCAGCATCGGCAGCCGTTGCCGCCATCCGTCGGTTGCCTTAAGATCGGGGAAAAGAATCACTTCGCGTTCTTTCAACACCTGCATGGCCTCACTGTTGAAACAGCCGTGCATTCCCCCGGTGGCAAGCCATACAAAATCAGGGATGAACAGGGCGGCAACCAGTGCCGTCTTCTCGCTTTCGACAATGGCTACAGGCTTGGCTGACATGGCAGCGGAAGTGTCCGAAAGCAGATGCTCACCGAACAGGCACTGCTTCATGTGGAAGTCCGGCACTTTTCTTACAGAATGGACCCAGTTGACTTGATTGAAAGGCTCTTTAATCCGGTGTCCGGTTACGGCATCGTAGCCCATAATCTTGCCTGCACGCACGTTACCCTTTACATCTATCTGCCAGAACACGGTCGAACCGTTCCACATCCTTGACGTGCCGACTTTGTAAACATGGAACAACCTGCCGGCTTCCTCCTTTCCCACCACTTTGGTGAAGTAACGGTACAAAGGGTTGATGCCGTACCCGCGCATGGATTGCTCCACCCAATCACAGGGAAGATAAGAAATCTCCGGCTCTTGTTCTGTTTGCGATTGTTTTGCTACATACTTTATCGCAAATGCACTGCCGTTCATTTTATGGCCAGCCGATGTTTCCCTTGCTGACGGATTGTCCCGGAAGTATTCTTTCTGGGAATAGTGATAGCCACAACTGTTGATGTGGTCACATTTACCCACGTACCCTGGGAAAGAAATCTCTCCCACCTCGTCGATATAACGGGTAAAGCAGGACTTCCTTCCGCACCCCGGACAGACGGTCTTGCTGCCCGGTTTGTATTTCTGTAGATGGAATCTATATTCGTTCATAATGTTGTCGGTTATGTGTTTCTGCAAATGAATACCACCATTTGCAGTTTGCAGTTCTTGCAGTCCTGCAGGAATTTCCCCTTTTCAGTCCTCGAAACTGCAAAACTGCAAAGACTGCAGGCTGCAACAAGAGATCATCCGTTGCAGTTTCGTGGGGATGATTCATTATTGCTTTCATTGGATTTGACAGATTTATCATACATGATTTTCTCGTAATGCCCGGCTTTTGATTTCCGGAGAAGCCTGCTGCGGCATAACTCCTTCAGGTAATTCATGACAGTTCGCTCACTGACGCACTGCCGTTCCTTTCCAACGGTTATTGCTGTTTTTGTATCAAAGGTATCAGGTAACATCGACAGTAACATCTTTGGAGGATCTTCACAGGTGTCATTCGCCACGAAAGAACGGATACGCATGTATGATTCCTCAAAATAGTCGTTCAGCCGTATGGCGGCTTTCACCGATGATACATCTATAAACTGCAGGTGACTTTCACCGGACGCGTGGCGCAAAACCTGAATTATCAATGCCAGACGGGCTACATGGGCCGGATGTTTCATTTTCCGGCTGTCCACCTCGGCATCATCCTCTATCCGGTTGATACGCTCCACCTTCCTGTTCCACCAGGAGAAGAAGTATTCCCTGGCCTCCCTGTCCATGGACAGCACGTGGGGTATTTTTTCTTCCGCTTCGGTGTCATAGTCCAACGCAAGGACCTTGTTCAATATATTCTCCCAACGGACTGCAGCGAGGGATGTCCTTTCCCCATCGTCGTCCCGGTTTTTCCAGGATGAAAGCTTGGGGGATTTGGGCATCACGAACAGGATACGGTCAAGCAGCCCGTTTTCCTCGAAACCTTTTTTCAGAAGCTCGTGTACACGCTTAGTTTGCGTGGTTCCGATGATGTTTATGCATGGATGCTCGATGTGTACAGGAACAGGGGAGTTTACCCTGGTAACATCCAAAGCCCCGCCACTCCATGCAGTCAGAAGCTGTTCTATGAGCTGCCCGTTCGTGTAACGGTTGGCGGAATTGAACATGCCCATGATCTCGTCCACCAGAATGACCACGCTTCTCGGGTTATTGTGGTGGGTCAGTAAAAGCGACTCGGGAGTGAAATCCGAGACTACAGTGCGTTTCAGGACAGGTTTCTTCCCGTTTTCTCCCGCGGCTTTCCATGCCTCCATTTCTGTCTCGTACACCTTGAAAAGGGCATAGTCACGTTTCCGGATCGGGCGATATGCGGCCTCCAGCGGTGGGGTCTTGCCCAGTCCGGGTCTGCCTACCAGAATGACGTACAACGCTCCGCTGCTCCGCCAGTCTCCTTTGATGCGGATACGGTATGCGCCTCCCAGGGCCGCGGATACAGCCGACAACATGGCCGTAGCGATAAACTCGATCTTGTAGTTCTCGTATGTGGCCATATCGAGTATGACAGACTGCACGGCCTGGGGCAGGACCTCCAGCGGGAATCCCGTTCTTTCAATATCCTCCACCTCCATGCGGATTCTGTTACACAGTTCTAGCCTGCCGGTTGCCATATCACACATTTTTTCTCTTGCAATAGGATGTTACACTCTCGGACTTGTTGCCTGTCTGTACCCGGCGTACATCAGATTTGGCATACATGTTCTTGTTACCGACCTTGACCGGTACGAGATAGCCTCGTTTCGCCCACAGGTTGAGCGTGCCCTCGCACACGTTCAGCAACTCACGGACCTGTTTTGTATTGAGATAAGTCTCCTCCGCTTCACGCAGTATCGCGGCTCTCTGTTCTTCCTGTTGCGCCATGATGGTACGCTGCACGATGGATTCAGCGAACATTTTAAGGTCAGCGGGAGTAACTTCCAGTTTCACGTTCGCTCCTTGCTCGACCAGACTCTCTATGGTAATCATAAATATCAGTTTTGAAGTTTGTGATGACCATCTTCAAAAGTTCCCTGGAGCCCCGCTTCCGATGGCTTATAAAAGAGAAGCACCGCCAGCCCTCGGGAAAGGATTGACGGTGCAAATGTATGTGTAAATTAAAAGTGGTTGATATATAATGATTTGTCTTAAATTGTCATGACAATATAAGTCCGTGTGACAACGTGAAAAGGTTATAATTAGCCTTATTTCTCTGCAATAGCCATCGTGCCTGTACCTGGGATATTACTGATAGCCTGTGCCAATTTCTGGAACAGTTCCCGGTTCTCGTCACTCTCTATCAGGGGTGCCATCTGGTCTTTGCCGTCCTTGATCACATGTTTTGCCGTTCTCAGGAACCCGACCGACTGCCGTATGGCGCTCTCGCTTTTCAATGACGGCAAATCCGTAAACTGCAATGTCAGCCCCATGCTGTACTCCTTGGCTGTATGCATACCGGCAACCAAACCGAGCTCCTTCAATACATAGAACGGTAATGCCTGATGAATGGCACTTGTATTGACGGAAATAAAGTCGCGGATATGATGTAATACAACTTTCTTGTTCTCGTGATCAAGATAATCGGCGAGTGGCCGTTCCTGGATTTTTTTCTTTCCGGCCACGCGTTGTACAACAGGCCCCCTGACGCTGTCTTCGGTCCGGGTTGTAATCGTATCCCTGCTTTCTTCATCGGTTTCCATGTCAGCCGTGATGGCCTGCAAGGCCCATTCGCCGACATGGCCTTTTTCAATGGCGTTGTTCATGGCAAAATACCTGTCCCAGTCTGCCCGGGTTCGGAAACCGTTCTTGATGGATACGTTTATTATCTGCTTGACTACAAGGGAACAGCCCAGCCTGTCAGCATTGTCAGCTTTCGGATTCTTCATCTGTTTCTCTATCATGGAAACCATCGCTTCGAAGCTCTTTCCATAATACAGCCAGCTCAACACGAGCGGTGCCGAAAGGGTGACACCCGGCTTGGAAGATTTGCCGCTAAAAAAGGACTTTATCCTGCCCCACAATGTGACCGATGGAATGTTGTCGGGCAGAGGATTGTTTTCCTCCCTCTGTTTCGTGTACAGCTCCACGATCTGCCCGGGTACCGCGTTCTCCGCGAACTGCATGTTTATATTTGCAAGGCCATCCGTGCTGTCATCGTTCCAGGACAATTCCCATTCCCGCCTGATACTGGGAAGTTGCCTGAATATGGCTTTGCAGATGGCAAGATACTGCCTCTCGTCACCGTTTGTCATCAGGCGCGAGAAGCGGTTGTATTCTTCACGGTGCGTGTTCTTCCACTGGAGAATATCCTCCTTGAATTGTTCGTATGTCAACTTCTACTCGTCCATATTCATATTGCATTATCGGTGGATATAAAAGGATAAAAGGATAGATGGAAAATAGAAACGGTCAATCCAGAAGGTTTACCAGCTCCTTCTTCATTTCATCGTCTATCTTACGGTACCGGGCAAAGGCACGGCTACCCTCAGAGTGCCCGGACATGGAGGCAATCAGGTTCGGGTCCTTGACCTGCTTGTACAGGTTCCCGATGAAAGTCTTCCTCGCCGTGTGGGTGGTGGCCACCTCGTACAATGGTCTTGCCACATCCTCGCGCGTCTTCGGGTCGAGCACCCTGACCATACGGTCGATTCCCACGTATTTGAGAATCTCCTTTATTTTCTTGTTGTAGCCGAAATGCGAGAATCTCGGAAGCAGCGCTTCTTCCAGGTCTTTGTACCTTTCCAGTATATCCAAGGCCTTTTGGTTAAGCGGGACCCGTACCGTGCCCGCATGTTCCAGCTTGGTCTTTTGGGGAATGTACTCCACGCAACCGTCCACGATATTCGCCTTGGTCAGCCGGTTCAAGTCACTGACACGGCAACCGATCAGGCACTGGAACATGAAGATGTCACGATAGACCGGATAGTTGGCACCCATGCCGTTTAAGTCGGCATAGTACACCTTGTCCCGTTCTTCAAGCGTCAGGTAGAACGGGTCACCGTACATGGGCTGCGCGATCTGGTACTGGTCGAAAGGATTATTTCGTGTAAGGCCACGTTTGATGCACCATTTGATGACGGTGCGAATGCGGTACAGGCTTCCTGACATGCTGTTCTCGGAACGTACCTGCTCGACATTGCGGCGGACCTCGTTCTGGTAAAACACGGGATACATGTCAACATACTTGTGCTCCTCCTGCAGCCAGAATTTGAAATCCCTTATGTCATCTGCCGTGATGGAGTCAATGCAAAGATGGAAGCCCCTCTGGTGCATGACCTCATGGCGGAAACGCTCGTAACGGAGTACCTTGTTGAGATTGTCAAGATGATGTTTCCGGCTCTCGAACGCGAGCGGGGTCTCGTCAACATATTTTTGTATCTGGTATGACAACAGGTATTCCTCTACCTTGTTGCCGCCCCTTGCATTGATGTTGGGGTGATGGTATTCTTCTATCAGCCCCTTGAGCCAGTTCCCGTCAACTCCACGGCTGTATTCCCTGGTGATCAGGTGGGTGATTTGCTGGATATCCCTGTCGAAAGCGTTCTTCTTCTCTTCCGAGACAAGAGCCACACGTGGTTTGTAGCCTTGCCTCTCCGGGCTCCAATGGTTCGGGTTGATGGACGGCTCGCTCGCGGCCTTTATGTCCACACCACCGATATCCCGGACACGGAAATAGACCCGGGCAAGATCCGTCACGTTGTTTTTCGCCGATGTCTTTCTGATAAATGCTGTTACTTTCATGTATATATCCTCCTCAGTTTATCATTTCCACAAGTTTTCGTTTCATGTCATCTTCTATCGTCCGGTAACGTCGGAAGGCCCTGCTGCCTTCCACGTGGCCTGACATGGAGGCTATCAGGTTGGGGTCCGGAACCTGCCGGTACAGGTTACCTACAAAGGTCTTGCGTGCCGTGTGGCTGCTGGCCACCTCGTACAAGGGCTTCTGTACGGTGTTGTAGCCGTGCGTGTCAAGAATAGTGACCATGCGGTCAATGCCACAATGTTTCAGCAGTTCCCGTATACCCAGATTGTAAGTGTTGATGGGCTTGAAGGGAAGCAGCTTGCCGGTATTCCCGCTATAGCGTTCCAGTATTCTGACCGCCTTTTCATGCAATGGGACCCTGACGGTTTTCGCCTGGCACTTCTTTGTCTTTTGAGGCATATACTCCAGAAAACCGTCCTTGATGTTCTCCTTGGTCATCCTGTAGAGATCACCGACACGGCAACCGACATAACAGTGGAACACGAAAATGTCCCGGATGACAGCCAGTTTCGGGCAGTCGCTCAGATCCGCGTCGTACAGGACATTCCTCTCTTCCGATGTGAGGTAGAACGGGTCGCCGTAGGTCGGCTCCTTGCAGCCATAAACTGCATAGACTTCGTTGTCGGAATACTTCATTCTCTTGCACCAGTGCAGGAACGTGCAGAAAAGGTTCATGATATTGATGACGGTCGTGTTGGAGAGAGGCTTGGGCTTGTGGTTGATGAGCATACGGGGAATATAAAAGTCAGGATACTCCTGACGGAGCAGGTACTCATTGGCGACGTACTCCCTGAAGTCGTTCATCTGCCCCAGGGTGACAGTTTCAACGAAGAGCGTGAAATAAGTATCGCCCAATAAATCACGCCGGTACTCGTGATACCTGGTCATCGTTCGCTCGAAGCGGACGATGTGCTCCTTGGTCCTTTCCGCGCCGTCATATTTTTCCAGGTACTCGTGGATGCGGTGGAGAAGGTTCGGGTGATCACGCTCGAAAGCCCGCGCGGGATGCAGGACATCCTCGATGACCTGTTTCATCCATTTGCCGTCAGCCTTCTCCGAGAAGGTCTTTTCCGCTCTCTCGATGATGGCGGCGATCTGTTCGGGCACCCGTTTCTGCTCAATGGCCGTCACGGCAGTCGTTCGCCTGTAACATAAGGTATCGGTATCCCAATACTTGTCATGGACCGCGATGGGGGAAACCACTTTGATGTCCACGTTCTTCTCCCGTACCCGGAAGCAGATGTTTGAAGTGGTCGCGGAACATTTTTTCAGATAGACGGAAATTTTCATTTGCTATGCCTTTTTGATTACATGACAAAGGTAAATAAATTCCCGAATATGTTCCCATACATCCCGAGGAAACTTGCAACGAATTAAGACAAATTAAAAAGTCATTCCCGAATCTGATACCGCATAAAGTATTGAATATTAGAGGTTATATTTGCACTTGTTTAGCTCTTTTTTTCATTTTCGACTTTATTCAACTTTTCGAATATCAGATATTGCAGTTCCACGCTTCGTGGTTTAATAAGTAAAAGCCGAGAGGAACTGAAGGCATATGTATTTGACTATGGACTTATTGTACAAAGAAAAAATAGCAATTTTATATGCTACTAAATGTATGATGACTGCTGATGGAGCTGTTGTTTCTCAGGAAATGGACTTATTAAACAAAATTTGTTCAATGATGCATGTGGGACAAAATGAGTTTAATCAAGTATTGGAAATGTCAGATGAGACAGCTATGTCTATTTTAAAAGATATGTCGCAAGATAAAAGAAATTTATTAGCATATCTTCTTCAGGATATGGCACGAGTAGATGGACACATTGACGAAAGAGAAAGACTGTATTTTCTCAAGGTAAACAAAGAGTTGAAATTTACTAATTTAGATAATATTTAATCTCATGGAAACATTTGTAGAAATAACAAACAGTGCAAAAGTACGTAGCAATACAAATTTGGTTATCTCTGGAATTCAGGCAAACAAGAACTTTTGGAATCAATACTCTTTCTATCCTAACAAAGGTGTTGTCGGTATTATAATTGGCGAAGCGCAATGTTCCGAAGGAACTATATTGATAGTGCAGTGTGCAGATGACATTGTAGTTCCAATTCTCCCCGATGGAGTGAGCGAAATCACTTATTCAGAGTTTTCGTCAAGATATCCCCAGAACATGCAAGTTGGCAAGACTAATAGTCAACAGATGAATAGTGCATTTGATGTTGATGAAATGATGGACTCTATTGAAAAAATGTTTGGATTTTAATTATTTTTGTTATGATAGATATGACACCTGCCCTCACAGAGGGAACGAATAACCTTATTAAATGGAGGAAAAGATATTCAAGTACCGAATATCCCGGAAAAGTTGTACTAAATATTTTCTATAGACGCTATGCTATGAGTAAGATGTGGAATGAATTGATGAATATTGTCAATCAAAAATCGTATAACTCATTTCAAGAAGCAGCTACGGCCTTAGAAAGACTTTACTCAATTACGGCAGGAACAAAAGTTGCGCCTTATCTCGAAACGTGGATTCAAAACAATCCAAATGAAATTGTTGGCGCGATTCATTATAGAGATTTTATTGGCTTAATCCAAAGAGTTCAAATGGGAAGTAAGCCTGCAAAAGAAGAACTGGAATTTTCTTATCTTCACTATCTGATAAGTGACAAAGCAACATTGGCTTGGGCGGCTTTCTGTGCAACTGGAATTTCGCCGCTAAAAGCAATTACAGAAGTTTCTGGCGCAATAATCCAACCGATGCCTTTAAATGACTACAACACATTGACTGTTGGGCTAGGTCAATTATACACTACTCGTTTTTTGCAGGAAAGATATAAGCCATTGCCATAAATAAAATGAACGAAGACATAAGTTTATTTTTGGCCAGCCATCCATTAGCTATTGAATTCATTCGTCACCTAAACGGAAGGCAATTCAGAGACATATTGGATTATGCCGCTGAATTTCGTGCATATTGCGAAGGTAAAAAGATTTCAGGTTTTGATAATGAACTATGGTTCAAAATCCTACAAGAGAAAATAGATTCATTTAAAGCTGAGGACAAAACTGATTTTTACCAAATTGGTGATAAAAAAAGGCTATATATTACTTTAGGACAGTTTAATCCATGTCTAAAATTAGATGAATATGACTTGGAAGATTTTATTAAGGAATGGGAAAACAGAAGGACTGGCCAAGTAAAATATACAGATGAACAAAGTAAACGATATAAATCATATAGAGAAAGTTGGCTATATGAAGTTCATACATATGACGAATTCTTTCTGGAGAAATATAAATATGCTGCACATCCTTTGATTCAATCTACTATTGGTAAAGCATTAATTGCTGATGGAGAGGACAGAGGAATCGGATATCTTTTCAATGCGCTCAATAGAGCCGTTGTTATGCCTAACATATACTGGCATAACGAGAGGGCTATAATAGGTTATATTGAATCAATATGGGAAATAATTCGTCTCAGCAAACTTGCTCAAATATCAGGGAATGAAGAGGAGATTGACAAACCTCTAATCTTTTACAAGTTACTCAGATTATTATTTCTATATATGAGCAGATATATTGAACTTAATCCTAGTAACATAAAAACAGCAGATATATATTCCAATCGTGCAGAATTGTTTTATTTCTTTCCAACAGAAATGCAAAGTTTATTTATTGACAGTGGTTTTTATGCCATTATACCAGACTTGCAGTTTTCTTCTGATAAATTTCTCGCTTATCGTACTGCTTCACAAACTTGCCCAGAACTAGTCAGCGGTTTTTATTTACAATGTTTATGGGATGCAAAAAAAATGTACCAATATGGAAATCTTAATTATCCGACAATTGATGGAGGTTACACTGTTATAGAGGATGCAGGGTGGATGGAAATTATAGAAAGATGCAGAGTACGCTCACAAATTGTCGCACAGCAAATCTACGACAAAGACTCACTGGGCAATATTTATTTGACAAAAGAGCAGATTGAGTGGCTATTCTTCCATATTTTAGATGCTGGTGTTGATTTACATAAAGACATGAAGGAATTAATTTAGTCCAACTGTCAACACAGTAATAAAATGGTGAAAAAGAATCATAATAGTGTTTTCACCATTTTATTTTTGTATCTCGCAAATGGAGTTGTTTAAATGACTTATGACTAATCATTTCTTATAATATCATTTGTATTCTAAATACAAAATAGAGAATAAGTCTAATTTAAATGATAAATTTTAGATGTAAACCGAATGTTTTCTCATCGTTATTTCATACCTTTGATTCGTAAATGAGTTATCCGAACGAGCAAAGCGATGCAGAACATAGCAATTAGAACGGTTGCCAACTCATTACCTCAAAACGAGGTGATTTTTCTAACTTTCTTAATTTCAGGGAAATATATTTCTTATACAGATTGACGGAAAATCTCTGGAATAACCTTGTGAAACAGGAGAAATGAACAAAGCCCCCTGTAAATCTGTTCATACAAAGAAGACTTCCGAAGACTTTTGAAGGCTTTTGAGGTGATAATGAAGACTTTTGACGACCACCTCAAAACGCAAGTGCGCTTCAGTTCGAACGCAAGTGCGTTTCAACTCAAACGCCTTTACGTTTTAATCCAAACGCACTTACGTTTCAAGTAAAACGCAAAGGCGTTTTCCGACAAACGCAAGTGCATTTTTTCGGGGTCTGAAAACTGCTTGAAAAAAATGCGGAACGGAGGATGCAGTATTTCCTTTTCCGGCTCATTTGTTTACTGAACGCCCTCGGGAAAAGCCTTTTTGAGATAGGTTATTTTGGCTTCTCAGCAAAAAGAAATACTTTTGCATCCGAAAAATCTCACGCTTACCTTGCATACCTTATTATCTGGCCGGATGGACAGGTATGGGACAGGTAACGGCGAAGCGTACCTAAACTAGAACGAATGTCCGATTCCTCCAACAAACGAATCGCTGTAAATACGGTGTTGCTATATGTACGAATGTTGTTTCTCGTACTGATCAGCCTGTACACTTCACGCATCGTCCTGAAGACGCTAGGCGTGGAAGATTTCGGTATCCACAATGTCGTGGCCGGCATCATCTCTTTCCTCGGATTTCTCACCGGCTCTCTTTCCGGAGCATCCGCCCGTTTTATCACGTTCTCCCTGGGCAAAGGGGATTTGAAACACCTGAAGGTTACCTTTGGGAACATCATCTTCATCCACCTCATCTTCGCTTTCCTCATTCTGGTACTGGGCGAAACCCTCGGCCTGTGGTTTGTCTCTACCCAGCTGAATATTCCTCCCGGAAGAGAAACAGCAGCTTTCTGGGTGTACCAGTTCTCCATACTCACCGCCATCGGAAGCCTCATCAGCATGCCCTACAATGCGGTCATCATTGCGCACGAAAAGATGTCGGCCTTTGCCTACCTCACCATAGGTGACGCCGTCTTGAAACTGGCCGCAGTGTTCCTCCTCATGTATCTGCCCTACGACAAACTGATTCTCTGTGCGTTGTTCATCCTGTGTATCCAGTTCTTCGACTTTCTGGTCTACATCGCATATTGCTCCCGAAAATTCGAGGAGACGCAATCGCTTCACCTTAAAATAAACAAATCCCTGTTCAAGGAGATTTTCTACTATACCGGCTGGACCATGAACGGCAACCTGGCCGTGTTCGGCTATACGCAGGGACTGAATATCCTGCTCAACATTTTTTTCAATCCGGCGGTCAATGCGGCCCGAGGCATCGCCGTGCAGGTACAGAACATCATCAACAACTTCAGCGTCAATTTTCAGACGGCGGTCAATCCGCAACTCACCAAAAGTTATGCGCAGGAGGATTATGCACGCATGCACCAGCTGCTGGTGATGAGCTCCAAGTTTTCGGTGTTCCTCATGTGCTTCATCTGTCTTCCGCTCTCCCTGGAGATTGACCTGGTACTGAAATGGTGGCTGGGAAGTTATCCCGAACACACCCGTATGTTCCTGCGGCTGATTCTTTTCACCAGTATTCTGTTTTGTCTGGCCAACCCGCTCATTACCTCCGTGCATGCCACCGGACGCATCAAACGGTTCCAGCTCATCGAGGGCAGTATGCTCCTGATGATTGTACCCCTGTCCTATCTTCTGCTGCGATTTTTCCACGTACCTCCGGAAAGCGTGTTTGTGGTGCATATCGTTGTAGAACTGTGTACCCAGTACGCCCGGATACGCATCGTGCTGCCGATGATCCACATGGACAGAAAGACCTATACAAGAGATGTAATCAGGCCGATTGTAAAGGTGGCCTTAACGGCTCCTGTCATTCCGCTACTCTTATACAGCTACCTTCCGCAGAACACGTTCACCTTTCTGGGGATAGGGAGCGCATGTGTGTTGTCCGTCACCTCGTGTACGTATTTCTTCGGATGTACGGAAAAGGAACGTAGTATCATTACCCATAAACTGAGAACCCGACTGAAAAGATGAACCCGACCCTTCCCTCCCTGTCTGTAATCGTGCCGGTCTACAAGGCCGAGAAATACCTTCCGCGCTGCATCGACAGCCTGCTTGCACAGACATTCAAGGACTTTGAACTGTTGTTGATAGACGACGGCAGTCCGGACCGTTCCGGAAATATCTGCGACGCGTATGCCCGGAAGGACCCGCGCGTCCGCGTGTTCCACCAGCCCAACCGAGGGGTCAGCTCCTCCCGCAACCTGGGCATCGAGCAGGCACGGGCCGAATGGGTGACGTTTGTCGACAGCGACGACTGGGTAGAGGCGGATTTTCTGGCACAGTTCCGTTTGGAAGAAGCCGAACCGGACACTTTCATCCTGCAAGGCTTCACCCATAACTATGAGCAGCATCCCGAAAAAGACTTCCGGTTTGGAGATTACAAAGGATGCGTGTTTCCTCTCTCCTCGGGCAAAGATGTAGCCCGGTATGACCTTCTCCAGAACGGGTATCCCTTTGCCAAACTCTACCACAAAGAGAAACTGCAACGACATGCCATCCGGTTCAATACGGCCATCTCCATCCACGAGGACCATGCGTTCGTATGGGATTACCTGTGCCAGGTCACCCGTATCAGACTGGTGGAAAGTGTCTCCTATCACTACGAGAAGAAGGTGGGCGAATCCTTGAGCAACAAGACCTACCCTCCCTCCGTATGGCTGGCGGCTTCGGACAGCCTGCTGGATGGTCTTTCCATCCTGGCTTCCAGGTGTCACCTCACGGACAGCCATTACCTGAAGGAAGTGTACACCGCTTACGGACTGGAACAGATTATGCAGGCCTTGTATCACATGGACGCCTCGAATTACCGGGATGTCATTGCCTCGGCCCAAAAAAGAACGCCCCTCTTCGACCAGTATTTCCTGCCCCGAACTCCGCGACAGAAGCTGGTCTTGTACCTGTTGAAACAGAGATGGGGCAGCCAGCCTTCATGGCTTTTCATCCACCTGTCGCACAAGCTGTTCTCCAGATAGAGCGAAGCGTCTTTACCAAAAACGAATATTTTTTCATTCAGACTTCACGAACCAAGCTAAAGTAATGAAACTTCTTTTTGACTTATCCAGCAACCAGAGTATATACGATGGCGTGACGGTGTATGCCTTGCGTATCCTGAAAGGATTCCAGGAACATCACTATCCCCATATCACCCTTTTGGGCAATTCCGCCATCTGCGATTACCTCAAGACCCATTTTCCGGAATACCCTTGCATTCAGGCGGATATTCACAACGAGAACGGTTCGCTTCTCAAGAACGGATGGAAGTGGCACCGGCAAGTGCGGAAAATCGACTGCGACGTCATTTTCTCGCCCAACCCTTATCTGACCTACTTCAGTTCCAAGAGAATCATCCAGACCGTGCACGACCTGCAACCCCTGAAGATTTATACCGGAAGGACGTTATGGGCCTTCCGCATCTTCCTGCCGCTCGTCCTGCTCAGAAGCCACCGCATCATCACAATTACGGACTTCGTACAAAAGGAAATCAAACGTATCTATCCGTTCATTTCTTCCCGGAAAATGCACACCATATCCAACTGTGTCAGCGTAGACCCCACCCGTTACCCGGCATCCCCGCTGCCGGAAAAATACCTGCTGTACGTCAGCACGCTGTGGGAATACAAGAATATCTTCACGCTGTTGCAGGCCCTCCATCTGCTGAAAGACCAGATTCCGCACAAACTGGTCATCATCGGGAAGCCCATGGATGCGTACTGGGAGAAAGTCTGTGTGCCGTATATCCAGACCCATCATCTGGAACCTCACATTCTTCACCTCCGCCAGCCCGTCAGCGACCAGCTGCTGGCCCAATACTACCAGTTTGCCGACCTCTTCATCCATCCCTCGTTGCTGGAAGGTTTCGGCTATCCGCCCATCGAAGCAGCCATCCACCGGACTCCGGTACTGACTACCAAAGAAACCGCTTTATACGAAAGTACGATGGGGCTGCTCAACTATTACGAACCGGCCACCGACCCGCAGGCGCTGGCTCAAAAAATACGGGAACTGCTCGCCAATCCGCCTTCGGCCGAAAAGCTGGCACGGATTTCCGAGAAATTACGCCGTCAATACGATTATGCGGCACAAGCCGAAAAAGTCTATCAGTTTCTGACCCAAAATACCTCCCGCTCATGAACGTCCTAGTAGACATGACCCATATCACGCCCGACAAGCTGTATGCCAGCTTATCCATCTATGTGTTCCGTATGCTGGATGCCATGCCCGCTGCCGAGAGGAAGCATTTCACCCTGCTCATTCCCTCGGAACTGGAAGACTTCACCCGCCGGCGGTATCCCGACTATGCGTACCTGCTCTTCCCGGCAACCCGGGCCCACGTGTCCCGCCACAAGCTGCTCAGAATCGCCCAACAGATACGAGTGTACAGACGCATCGTGAATTCATCCGGCTGCGACATTCTTTTCATTGCCAACGACTTGTATCCTTACACCCACATCCGGACCCGCCTGAAGAAAGTGGTGGTGATACACGACCTGAAGGTCATCAAGGATACGCCCCGCTCGTGGGCCGAGAAGATAGCCCGCTACCTCAATTTCCGTTTCTATGCCTCTTTCATGCAGCATGCGGAGGTGGTTGTGGCCATTTCCAACTACACCAAAGAGGATATCCTGACACATTATCCTTCCGTCCGACCCGAGAAGATAAAAGTCATTTACAACAGTGTCCTGCTGGCCCAAGAAGCAGTTTCTCCTTTCAAGAATACCTCTGCTCCAGAAGACTACCTTCTATATGTCAATACGTTGCAACCTCACAAGAACCCGCTGACACTGCTCAAGGCTTTCCAACTGCTGAAAGACAAAATCAGCCATTCGCTGGTCCTCGTCGGGAAAGAAACCTCCTACTGGCAGGAGGAACTCCTGCCTTATCTACAGGCACATCAGCTGGAGTCGCGCATCCTCCACCTGCAGAACCTCCGCGAAGAAGAACTCAGGTACTTGTACGAGCACGCCCGTCTGTTCATCACCCCTTCCTTGCGCGAAGGATTCGGCTATACCCCTATTGAAGCCGCCCTCTGCCAATGCCCTGTGGTTTGCTCCACCTGTGAGGCCCTGCCCGACACCACCCGCCGGCAACTGGTCTATTACCAGCCCCCACAGAATGCGGAAGCACTGGCCGAGACCCTTCTCCGCACCCTGCAGAATCCGCCTTCTCCCGCCCGACGGGCACAGATAGCGGCCGACTACCAGGATGCCTATTCGTGCACCCGCCAGGTACAGGATTTCCTCACCCTCTTCCATCACTGCTAACATGCCGTTATCATGCTGATATACATTGGAATATATCTTCTTATTCTGCTCTTTCTGGTGGCTGATTTCGCCAAGGAGGGTCAAAAGCACAAGGCTCTCCACGTGCTGGGAGTCCTCCTGGTGCTCTTTGTCGGCCTCAGAGGAAGCAGCGGAGCCGACTCTCCCGTCTATATCGACTTCTTCAATTACAACACGGATACCATCTGGAACTGGGAAGGAGTGGAAAAGGGATATGCCGAATATGGATTCTACTATCTGTCGGTGCTCCTGAAAAGTATCTGGAACAACGTGGATTTCTATTTTACAGCTATCTCCGCGCTGACCATTTTCTTTCTGGTAAAATCGCTGAAGGAATTTTCCATCTATCCCCTGCTGGGATTCTGTGTGTATTACTCCAGATTCCTCATCATCCGTGACATGAACCAGATACGGCAGGCCTTGGCCATGGTGGTCATCGTCTATGCCTTCAAGCTGCTGCTCAGCCACCGGAAAAAAGCCTTCGCCTGCGTCATTCTGGCCATAACTTTCATCCATTACAGTTCCATCATTGTCCTGCCGTTTATCTGGCTGTACGACCGGCGGCCCAACCTGAAACAGACCACTGGTCTTCTGGCGCTCAGTCTGGTGACCGGATTCCTGGGGAGCGTGGTCTTAAAGAAACTGCTCATCGCCACGGGAAACATCGTGTTCCTGCGGTACGTGGGCACGGCCAACCTAGGCCTCCTGAACCCGGTGCTGATTTTCCAGCTGGGCATCTGTTTCCTGTTCTGTTATTTCGAACCGCTGCTGAAGGACAGGCAGAAAGGATATTATCTCATCCGCAATGCCTACCTGTATTCCACCATCCTGCTCTTGCTCACGTGCAACATGGGAGAAATCGGCGGACGACTGGCCACCATCTTCGCCACCTGCGAGATTTTTATCTTGCCGGCACTGGCTACCACCATCCGTCCTCGCCTGGGCGGATACATCCTTTACGTGCTGCTGGCCGCCCTACTCTTCGCCATGAACTACCTCAAACTGCTGCAAGTGGCCTCCTCGTGGGAGTATTTCTCATGAGACATTTCATCCTTTCTTTATGAAAATAGCTTATCTCATTCCCAAACCCGCCAATACAGGCCCCATCCTCGTGGTGCTGGAACTCGTCAAAGCGATGTCCAAGCACGGGCACGACTGTACGGTATTTTATTTTGACGAAGGAGACGAGGTTCTGTTTCCCTGCAAGACCCGACGAATCTCTTTCTTCCAGAAAATCAATTTTCGTGAATTTGACATCGTACACTCCCATGGCCTGCGGCCCGACTGCTATCTCTTCCTGCACAAGCCTCTGCGGTGCAAGGCCCTCTGCCTCACCACCCTGCACAACTATATCATTCCCGACTTCTCCTACCAGTATAACAAATTTATTGCCTATACCGTCGGCAACTTATGGATGCTGGCCCTCAGAAGACACGATACCATTGTCACGTTGAGCAAGGATGCCCTGCAATATTACCGCCGCAGGTTGCCGGCACGGAAACTCACCTATGCCTACAACACCCGGCAGGTGGCCCTGGAAGCTCCGCTGGACGTACAGACCCGGCAGCAAATCCTGCAATTCAAGCAGGGAGCCGTGACGCTGGGAGTCAATGCCACCCTGACCGACCGCAAAGGCATAGACCAGGTAATCAGGGCCTTGAAAAAATTGCCGGGATACAAACTTATCATCGCCGGAGACGGAAAAAGCAAGGCTTCCCTGGAAAAACTGTCCGTCGACGAGCAAGTGGCAGACAGGGTGCTGTTCCTGGGCTACCGGAAAGACGCTTACCGCTTTTTGCCTTATTACGATGTGTTCGTGCTGCCGAGCCGGAGCGAAGGATTTGGGCTCACCCTGATGGAATCAGCCTTATACCGGAAGAAGGTGGTCTGTTCCCGGATTCCCATCTTTGAAGAACTCTGCCCGCAAGGTGAAGTGGTTTTCTTCGAGCTGGAACAGATTCCTTCCCTCGTCCAAGCCCTCCAGCAAGCTGCCGGAAATCCGGAACTGGGACAGAAACTATACCAACGATACCTCCAGGCGTTTTCGCCGGAAGCCTTCTACGAGAGATACAACCAGATTTACCACCATACATAAGAAAAAGAATCATGCTATCCGTTCTTTTATCGGTTTATTACAAAGAAAACGTACACCATTTGTCACAGGCACTGGACAGCATCCTGCATCAGTCGGTACCTCCCACAGAAGTTATTCTCGTGAAGGACGGGCCTCTGACGGAAGAACTGGAAACCGTCCTCGCCCGATACCAGCAACAATATCCCTTGCTCCATACCGTCAGTCTGCCGGTCAACCAAGGGTTGGGAAAGGCACTCAACGAAGGACTGAAACATTGCCGCTATCCTTTGATTGCCCGGATGGACACGGACGACATTGCCAAACCCGACCGGTTTGAAAAGCAGCTCCAGGTTTTCAAGCAGCATCCGGAAGTGGATATATGCAGTGCTTGGATTGAAGAGTTTGAAGATACGCCTGCACACATCCTGGCTGTCAAAAAACTGCCGGAAACACATGCGGAAATCCAGCAATACGCCCGGCACCGCTGCCCCATCAACCATCCGGTGGTGATGTACAAAAAGGAAGCCGTGGTAAAAGCCGGAGGTTACGAAGGATTTCCCGAAGACTACCGACTATGGGTGAAGATGCTCCTGAAAGGGGCACGGTTCTACAACCTGCAGGAGAGTCTGCTGTATTTCCGCTTCTCTCCCAGCATGGTGAAACGCCGGGGCGGATGGCGCTATGCCCTTGCCGACATGAAATCGCAGATAGATTTCTACCGGATGGGCTTTCTGAACCTTCCGGCATTAGTCTGCAACCTGCTCATCCGCCTTACCGTCCGGTTGACTCCCAACGGGCTACGCAGTGTGATATACCGGAAAATGCTGCGCAAATAATCTCAAGATATTTTTTAGACAACGAATAACCTTCATTACAATGGCAGAAGAAAGCAAAATACAAAAGAAAGAAGTCAAGGAAATTGACCTGACTGTGTTATTCCAAAAATTATATGCTCACCGGAAAAAGCTGTATAAAGCCGCAGGCATAGGCCTCCTGGCCGGTCTCGTCATCGGCTTCAGCCTCCCCAAGACCTATCAGGTGGACGTGAGCCTGTCGCCGGAATCGGGCATGAACGGAACCAGCGGCCTGTCGGGCATCGCCTCAATGTTCGGATTGGGCAACGGCTCCAGTGGTTTCGGAGAGGATGCCCTCACCTTCAACATGTTTCCGGAAATCGTAAAGACAAATCCTTTTGCCCTGGAGATGCTCCAGATTCCGATTCAGACCCAGAAAGAGAAACAAATCCTGCTGTATGACTACCTGGACACGGAAAAAAGGCCTTGGTGGAGCTATATCGCCCAAGCTCCCGGGATGGTACTGTCGCTGTTTAAAGAGAAAGAGGCCGACACCGTGCAGACCATCGACCCGTTTCACCTCACGCCCGCCCAGACCGGACACATTGAACGATTGAAAAAGGTCTTGAAGGTGGATACCGACAAAAAGACCAACATGACCAAAGTCAGTGTGTCGCTGCAAGACCCACTGGCCGCTGCGGTAGTGGCCGACAGTGCTGTTCAAAAATTACAGGAGTACATCACCGACTACCGCACGCGGAAGGCCAAACAGGATTATGATTTTCAGCTGAGCCTGTGCGAACAATATAAGAAAGAATATTTTGAGGCACAACAAGCCTATGCCCGGTTCGCCGATGCCAACCGGAACGTCATTCTCCAGACGGTCACCACCGAAAAGGAAAGACTGCAAAAGAACCTGAGTCTGGCGGAACAAATCTACAGCCAGTCCATGGGACAACTGCAAGTGCTTCGGGGAAAGGTACAGGAGGCCAAGCCCGTATTTGCGGTGGTCGAACCGGCTACCGTTCCCCTGGCACCTTCCTCTCCCAGAAAGATGATGATAATGGTAGGCTTCGCCATTCTGGCTTTGCTGCTGGAATCGGTCTGGATTCTCTTCGGAGAAGATACATGCCGTCAACTCAAGCGTACCCTGAAAAAAGAAGACTAACCCTCCTCCATACCCCATGAAACTAAATGCATTTTTAATTTTCAGCATCCTGTCTGCCGGTCTGGCGAGCGCACAGTCCGACACCTCCTCCCTCACCTATCGCCTGGAACTGGGAGCCACCGGTGGAAGCGGTACCTATGCCCCGTTGTGGTTCACGGCCAACCGCTACGGATTGTCGAGCACCAACCCCAATTCGGGTTACCTGCGGGCCGGAATTGCCTACGACAAGCAGTTTCCGCGCGGATGGCGGATTGAAGCAGGCCTGGACATGGCAGGAGGCATCCACCATACACAACCCGTATCCATCCACCAGATATACAGTGACTTTTCCTGGAAGATGCTGACCCTTAGCATAGGAAGCAAAGAACGTCCGGGATTTCCACTGACCAAAAACACAGCACTCAGCAGTGGGATGATGGTAGAAGGGCCTAACACCCAGCCTGTCCCTCAAATCAGAGGAGAAATAAAGGAATATCTGAATGTGCCGGGCACCAAAGGATGGTTTGCCTTCAAAGGACACATCGCCTATGGCTCTTTTCCGGAAAACGGCTGGCAGAAAGACTTTGTACGGCCCGGACAATATTTCGTGAAGAACGTGCTCTACCACAGCAAATCGCTGATGATGCGTCTGGGAAACAAAGAGAAACTGCCGTTGGAATTCGAGTTCGGCATCCTGATGGCTACCCAGTTCGGCGGTGACAAATACCTGAAACTGGAAAATGGAAGTACCCAAAAGGTGCTCGACATGCCCGATAACCTGAAAGCCTACTGGAAAGCCTTCTTGCCACAGGCTGGAGGAAGCGACACTCCCGAAGGGGAACAGGTGAACATTGAGGGAAACATGCTGGGCAGCTGGAATTTCGCCCTGAACTACTACCTGGGCGAATGGAAGTTCCGGGCATATCTGGAACATTATTTCGAGGACCATTCCCAAATGTTCTGGCAGTACGGACGCTGGAAAGACGGACAGCTCGGACTGGAAATCACCTTCCCCAAAAACCGGTGGATCAGCAGTGTGGTGTGGGAAGGACTGAACACCAAGGACCAGACGGGTCCCTTGCAATATGACAGTTTCTGGGGACAATTTCCGGAATATCAAATCAGCGCAGACGATGATTATTACAACCACTACCTCTATGGGGCCTGGCAGTATCAAGGCATGGGCATGGGAAACCCGCTTCTTCCGGGACCAGCCTACAACGCCGATCACCGCATCACCTTCCGGAGCAACCGGGTGACAGCCCATCATCTGGGCTTCAACGGACAGCCCTCCCCGGAATGGGGCTACCGGGTACTGGTTTCGTTTGCCAAACACTGGGGCACCTACAAGGCTCCTCTCGACAAACAGTGCAAACAGTTCAGTTCACTCTACGAAGTGACCTATACCCCTGCCTGGGCCAAAGGCTGGAAGGCCTCACTGGCGCTGGGAGTGGACCGGGGAAATTACCTGGGGAATTCTACCGGAGGCATGCTGACCCTCCAGAAGACAGGAATCTTATTTTAAAAGTCAAAGAAAACCATGAAAAAAATACTCTCTATATGTGGTATGCTCCTGCTGGCCATCCTATGCAACAGCTGTGAGAAAGAACCCCTCAACGGGGATATTGAAGGACAGTGGCAACTGCTGGAATTTACGACCAAAGCAGACGGTGAGGTACATCCGTGTACACGTATCTATTACAGTATCCAGTTGTGGGTAGTGGAAGTGGCCGAAAAACAAGGTCCGCAAGGATTGACTCCCTTTCGCGGACGATACCGATACGACGAGTCCAGCCGTTCTCTCCAAATGACGGAAATGAGCACGTATGCCACTCCGGAAAATTCCCGTCCGGCAGAAGTCTGGGAACTAACTCCTTACGGGCTGAACAACGTCAATACTACGTTTAAGGTCGTAGAGTTGGATGGCAAACAGATGACCTTGGAATCAGACTATGCCCAGCTGAGGTTCGGAAAATTCTGACAAAAGAAATTGCCTGCTCTGAAGAAAAAGCGTTGTCCTGCGTTGGAGGTCAAGGCTTTTTGCGTATATTTGTAGTTAAAATATGCGTTCCCGTCCGGATTTTGGAAAAGGATAAAAAAGAAAGTTCCGTACGCAAACCGCATAACAGAAAACAATAACAAACAAAACTGAAAACAGACAAAGTTCCGGTCTCAACTGCCGGACAATCAAAAGATGGAAACAAGAAAAGAGATGCACTGGTATGCCTTTTATGTAAGGATGCATCATGAAAAGAAAACAGCTGAAAAACTCGAAATGCTGGGAGTCACTCACTTCCTGCCTATACAAGAAGTCGTCCGCCAATGGAGCGACCGGAAAAAGAAAATCAAGCAGGTGGTTATCCCCATGCTGATATTTATCTGTACGGACGAGAAAGGACGCATTGAATTACTTCAGAATCTTCCTTCACTGACAGGGTGTCTGATAGACCCAGCCACCAGACGGCCAGCCGTCATCCGGAACGAAGAGATGGAACAATTCAAATTCATGCTGGACTATTCGGAAGAAACCATCCGGTTCCAAAGTGAACCGTTGGCTCCGGGAGAAAAAGTAGAGGTCATCAAAGGTCCCTTGAAAGGACTGCAAGGGGAACTGGCGGAACTGGCCGGACATTCAGAAGTGATGATACGCATCGACCACTTAGGGTATGCCACCGTGGAAATCCCTGTGGGGTATGTCAAGAAATTACAATAGGCTGTAAACGACCTGCAGCTGCACTGCAAGAACAAAGAAATGCGGAAAACCACTGTTTCATCAGACAGGTTTTCCGCATTTCTTTGTTCTTGTGTCTGCCTCTTTACTGGAAGAACACGTCGTCCAAACGGGTATTATTCTCTTCTTCGATTTCGGTCAGGCGGTCCTTGCAGGGGTCAAAATCCCCCGGTATGTCGAAGGTCTCATCGGGTGAATAGCCCAAGGACTTGTCGGCATAGACTTTCTGCATATAGATTCCCCAGATAGGCAATGCCATCGAAGCACCTTGTCCGTCGCGCATTGTATCGAAATGAATGTCGCGTTCTTCACCGCCTACCCAGCATCCGGAGACGAGCGACGGAGTGAAGCCCATGAACCATCCGTCGGAGTTGCGGTTGGTGGTTCCCGTCTTACCTCCCATATCGGCCTTGATGCCATACAGACGGCGTACACGTCCACCCGTACCTTCATTGATTACGGCGCGCAACATTACCAGCATCTTGTAGGAAGTGGACTCACTGATGACTTCGTTCACCTGAGGTGTGAAGGTAGCCACCACATTTCCGTCGTTATCCTCAATGCGGGTGACAAACAACGGAGCGGTACGGATACCTTTATTTACAAAAGCAGTATAGGCACTTACCATTTCTCCCACTGAGATTTCACACGGTCCCAAGCACAAAGAAACGGTAGGCTGAATGTCCTTGTTCAACACCCCAAACGAATGTATCAGACGAACCAAGTCGTACGGGCTCAACTTACTCATCAGATAAGCCGAGATCCAGTTATTGGAGTTGGCCAGACCCCACTTCAGTGTCACCATCTCTCCATAATGCGATTTGGAACTGTTTCGGGGCGACCAGGCTTTTCCGTTCTCGTCAAAGAGCGTCTGCTCTACATTACGAACCTCATCACAAGGAGAGAATCCATTTTCCATGGCCAGTGCATACAAGTAAGGCTTGATGGTTGAACCCACCTGCCGACGGCCTACCATGGCCATGTCATACTGGAAATAATTATAATTCGGTCCGCCTACGTATGCCTTCACATAACCGGTAAGGGGATCCATCGACATGAATCCGGCCCGCAGGAAATGCTTGTAATAACGGATAGAATCAAGCGGCGTCATGATGGTATCCTTCTCACCTTCCCAAGAGAACACCGACATCTCATACTTGGTATTGAAAGCCTTCATAATTTCAGCTTCCGAACAGCCGTCGGCCTTCATCGTACGGTAACGGTCGCTCTGATGAATGGAACGATTCAGAATCTGTTCCACCTCTTCCGGAGTAAGCTGGTTGGTATAAGGAGCGGTCTTGCGTCCTCTCTTCTCTTTAAAGAATCGCGGCTGCAAATATTTGGCCAGATGTTCATACACCGCCTCTTCCGCATACTGCTGCATGTGCGAATTGATTGTGGTGTAAATCTTCAGTCCGTCTACATAGAGATTGTAATTGGTACCGTCTTTCTTCTTGTTCTTGGCACACCAGCCGTAAAGCGGATTGGTTTCCCAAGCCAAAGAATCTTCATAATACTTCTGCATCTGCCAGCCACGATAATCACTGCGGTCCGGTTTGCGGGCTGTCATGATGCCGCGCAGGTATTCACGGAAATAAGTGGCCAACCCGTCTTTATGGTCTACCGGCTGGAATTTCAACACCAGCGGAAGCGCCTGAAGAGAATCACATTCCTCGGCCGTCAGATAACCGGCCTTACGCATCTGGTCGAGAACCGTATTACGGCGTCCCCGTGAACGTTCGTTGAAACGGCGGGGATTGTAAAGAGACGGATTCTTGCACATCCCGATCAATGTGGCGGCCTCCTCTATCTTCAAGTTCTTGGGGTCTTTTCCGAAATACGTCTTGGCAGCTGTCTTGATACCTACGGCATTGTTCAGGAAGTCAAACTTGTTGAGGTACATGGTCAGGATTTCTTCCTTCGTATAATAACGCTCCAGCTTGACGGCGATGACCCACTCGATGGGTTTCTGCAGCAGACGTTCCATCACGTTGTCGGCTGTAGGCGAATAGAACTGCTTGGCCAACTGCTGGGTAATGGTACTACCTCCACCGGCATGCTTCTGCATGAAAATACCACGTTTGATGAGCGCACGCATGAACGCCCGGGCATCGATGCCGGAATGATCTTCAAAACGGACATCCTCAGTGGCCACCAAGGCATGCACCAGATGGGGAGAAAGGTCTTCATAGCCCACATACACACGGTTTTCTTTACTGAGCGACCAAGTGCCCAACAATTTTCCATCGTCGGAAATAATCTGTGTGGCAAATTTCAGGTTCGGGTTTTCCAGTTCTTCCACCGGCGGCACATAACCTATTTTCCCTTTGGCAATAGCCGTAAAAATAATGGCTACCACGAGCATGCAGAGAAGTACAATTCCCCACAATACATATATAAATATCTTTCTCATACGCGTATTATATTCGTTCGTTATTTCTATGAAGTCGCAAATTTACGGAAAATCTTTGTAACAACGGCTTATTTTCCACAATATCCTCCGAAATGCGAAAAGGTTGTCCGAAATCTCTCAAAAACGGTGGATTTTCTATTTTTTTTGCCTACCTTTGAACTCCGGTATTATAAAAGTAATCAAAAACAGCTAACATGGAAAATAGAAGTTTAGTTACTATCGCCGAACATTCCAAAGAGAAAATCCTGTATCTTCTGGAAATGGCAAGAGAGTTCGAAAAGAAACCTAATCGCCGCCTGCTGGCCGAAAAAGTAGTCGCCACGTTGTTCTTTGAACCGTCCACCCGTACCCGACTGAGTTTTGAAACGGCAGCCAACCGTCTGGGAGCGAGAGTCATCGGATTTACAGACCCGAAGGTGACCAGTTCTTCCAAGGGGGAAACGCTGAAGGATACGATTATGATGGTGAGCAACTATGCCGACATCATCGTGATGCGACACTACCTGGAAGGAGCCGCACGCTACGCCAGTGAAGTAGCCCCTGTACCTATCGTCAATGCAGGAGACGGAGCCAACCAGCATCCTTCACAGACCATGCTCGACTTGTACTCCATCTACAAGACACAAGGTACACTGGAAAACCTGAACATCTACCTGGTGGGCGACCTGAAATATGGAAGAACGGTTCACTCATTGCTGATGGCGATGCGTCACTTCAACCCTACTTTCCACTTCATCGCACCGGACGAGCTGAAAATGCCGGACGAATACAAGCTGTACTGTCAGGAACATCACATCAAATATGTAGAGCATACGGACTTTACGGAAGAAACCATCGCGGATGCAGATATCCTGTACATGACCCGTGTACAGCGCGAACGCTTCACCGACCTGATGGAATATGAAAGAGTGAAAGACGTGTACATCCTGAACAACAAGATGCTGGAACATACACGTCCGAACCTGCGTATCCTCCACCCGCTGCCTCGCGTAAACGAAATTACCTACGATGTGGATGACAACCCGAAAGCTTACTATTTCCAACAGGCCAAGAACGGTCTTTACGCCCGTCAGGCCATCCTTTGCGACGTGCTGGGCATCACACTCGACGAGGTGAAAGCTGATACTGAAAAATAATCCGGAAAACCATTCAATTCAAGTGACTATGAGTGAAAAGAAAGAATTACAGGTAGCCGCACTCAAGAACGGTACGGTTATCGACCACATACCATCCAACAAGCTGTTTACTGTGGTATCTCTGCTCGGACTGCAGAACGAAGATGCCAACATTACCATCGGCAATAACTTTGAAAGCAAGAAACTGGGAAAGAAAGGCATCATCAAGATTGCCGACCGTTTCTTTACGGAAGAGGAAATCAGCCGGTTGTCTGTAGTAGCTTCCAAAATCAAGCTGAACATTATCCGCGACTACGAAGTAGTGGAAAAGAAAGAGGTAGAGATGCCGGACGAGTTGAAGGGCATCGTGAAATGCAACAATCCGAAGTGCATCACCAACAACGAACCGATGCAAACCTGGTTCCACGTGATTGACAAGGAAAAGGGCCTGCTGAAATGCCACTACTGCGAAAAGGAACAGCAGAAGGACAACATCAAACTGCTGTAAACGATGAAGCAGGACTGGAAACCAGGAACGATGATTTATCCGCTTCCGGCCGCCTTGATTACGTGCGGCAGCTGCGAAGAAGAATACAATATCATTACCATAGCGTGGGTGGGTACAATCTGTACCAACCCACCTATGTGTTATATTTCGGTCAGACCGGAACGATACTCCTATCCTATCTTGAAGAAAAATATGGAGTTCGTCATCAACCTGACCACAAAGGATATGGCTTTTGCGACAGACTGGTGTGGCGTACGCTCCGGGAAAGACTACCACAAATTCAAAGAGATGAAGCTGACACCGGGAAAGGCTTCCATGGTACAGGCTCCTCTCATTGAAGAGTCTCCCCTCTGCATTGAATGTCGGGTGAAGGAAATCGTGGCCTTGGGTTCTCACCACATGTTCATCGCCGATGTGGTCAATGTGAAAGCCGATGAGAAATACCTGAACACCGAAACCGGAAAGTTCGAACTGGCACGTGCCAATTTGCTGGTCTATGCCCACGGCGGCTATTACGAACTGGGAGAAAAGATTGGCAAGTTCGGCTGGTCGGTGGAGAAAAAGAAATGAACCAGATATGATGAAAGAAGCCATACTCACCGTAATTGGAAGCGGAGTGCTAGCAGTATGTGAGCTGCAGGCGCAAGCTACCACTACGCCTATGGTCACACTACGGCAACCCCGTTTCAATTTAGGGGTGAAAGCGGGCTTCAATTCTTCCATGTTTTTTACCGATGAGGTGTCCATCAACGGGAAAGACCTGGAACAGGCACAAAACAACTACAAGGTGGGATATTTTGCCGCAGTATTCTGCAGGTTCAATATCAAAAAGCATCACTTCATCCAGCCCGAGTTTTCGTGCAACATCACTCAAGGAAGTGTGTCCATCCCTCTCACCTTGGCCAATTCAGAACTTCTGTCGGACAACGCACTGATAAAGAAAAGAATGACCACCCTCGACATCCCCATCCTTTACGGCTATAAGTTTGTGGATGTACATCCATACGGGATGGCCTTCTTTGTCGGCCCGAAAGTGACTTGGATATGGAAGCAGCACAGTTCCACAGAGTTCTCCGGCTTCCATCAGCAGGAAATTAAGGAAGAGCAATACCCATTTCAATATAGCGGTGTGATAGGACTGGCAGTCAATGTCTCCAACATCTTTTTCGACTTCCGCTATGAAATAGGCTTGCACAATTCCATCCGGGCCATGTCCTACAATACAGATACAACAGAATCTCCCCATAACGAAGGAGAAATCCGGCTACGACAACGCAAAAACATTCTGAGTTTCTCTGTGGGAGTTATTTTTTAATCTGATTTATCACTTTTAATAAATATATCATGAAACGAGACGATTCTATTTTTAACATTATCGAAAAGGAACATCAGAGACAACTGAAAGGTATCGAACTGATTGCTTCTGAGAATTTCGTAAGCGACCAAGTCATGCAGGCCATGGGTTCCTGCCTCACCAATAAATACGCGGAAGGATACCCCGGGAAAAGATATTACGGAGGATGTGAAGTTGTTGACCAAAGCGAACAGCTGGCCATCGACCGTATCAAAAAAATCTTTGGAGCTGAATGGGCCAACGTACAACCTCATTCCGGTGCCCAGGCCAATGCAGCCGTATTTCTGGCCGTACTGAATCCGGGCGATAAATTCATGGGACTGAACCTGGCCCACGGAGGTCATCTGTCTCACGGTTCTTCCGTCAACACTTCCGGTATTCTGTACACTCCTTGCGAATACAACCTGAACAAGGAAACAGGTCGTGTAGACTATGACCAGATGGAAGAAATCGCACTGCGGGAACATCCGAAGTTGATTGTCGGTGGAGGTTCTGCCTACTCTCGCGAATGGGATTACAAACGGATGCGTGACATCGCCGACAAGGTAGGTGCTTTGCTGATGATTGATATGGCTCATCCGGCCGGACTGATTGCAGCCGGATTGCTGGACAACCCGGTGAAATATGCCCACATCGTGACTTCTACTACGCATAAGACACTGCGTGGACCGCGTGGAGGTATCATCCTGATGGGAAAAGACTTCCCGAACCCATGGGGTAAGAAAACACCGAAAGGCGAAATCAAGATGATGTCACAGCTGCTGGATTCAGCTGTATTCCCCGGTATTCAGGGAGGCCCGCTGGAACATGTCATCGCCGCAAAAGCCGTTGCTTTCTACGAATGTATGCAACCGGAATACAAGGAATACCAGATTCAGGTACAGAAAAATGCCCGTGTACTGGCCCAGGCCCTGATGGATCGCGGATTCACCATCGTATCGGGAGGTACCGACAATCACTCCATGCTGGTAGACTTGCGCACCAAATATCCGGATTTGACCGGAAAAGTAGCTGAAAAAGCATTGGTAGCAGCTGATATCACAGTCAACAAGAACATGGTTCCGTTTGACACCCGTTCTGCATTCCAGACATCCGGCATCCGCCTGGGTACTCCGGCCATCACAACCCGTGGGGCAAAAGAAGACCTGATGTACGAAATTGCGGAAATGATTGAAACCGTCCTGTCGAATGTAGACAATGAAGAAGTAATTGCTTCTGTACGTCACCGGGTGAATGAAACCATGAAAAATTATCCTATATTTGCATATTAACTAAACAGAGGGGAAAAAATGAAAACAATGAATTCTATGGCTATCTTGCTGAGCGCATGCTTGGTATTTAGCAGTTGTGGTATGACAAATACAGCCAAAGGTGGATTAATCGGAGGCGGTAGTGGCGCTGCATTAGGCGCATTGGTAGGTGGAGTTATCGGCCACGGCAAAGGAGCTGCCATCGGAGCTGCAGTAGGTACTGCGGTAGGTGCAGGTGCCGGTGTACTGATTGGCAAAAAGATGGACAAAGCCGCAGAACAAGCAGAACAGATTGAAGGAGCACAAGTGGAACAAGTAACCGACAACAACGGTTTGCAGGCAGTAAAGGTAACCTTTGACTCAGGAATCTTGTTCAACACAAGCAGTGCCACTCTGAGCACTTCTGCCAAATCGGCTTTGAGCAAATTCGCCAACAATGTGCTCAACCAGAACAAAGACATGGATGTAGCCATCTACGGATACACAGACAATACCGGATGGAAAAACAGTACTGCCGAACAGAGCAAGCAGAAAAACCTTGACCTGTCACAGGAACGTGCACAGAGCGTATCCAGCTACCTGCTGGGATGCGGTGCTTCTTCCAGCCAGATCAAATCGGTTACCGGCATGGGTGAAGAAAACCCGGTGGCAGACAACTCTACCGCAGCCGGACGGGAACAGAACCGCCGCGTAGAAGTATATATGTATGCCAGCCAGCAGATGATTCAGCAGGCAGAAGCTGGTACGTTGCAATAATGATACGCCGTATCAGGCTGATAAAAACACATTATGCCGGGTCTTTGGATCCGGCATAATTTTCATATAACACATTCAGACTCAAAATGAACAAGAAACGAATACTCAAATACCTGCGCAACCTGATTATTTTCTTTTTCGCCTCTACCCTTCTTTCGGTGGTTGCTCTCCGGTTTATTCCTGTTTACATCACTCCGCTGATGGTGATACGCAGTGTAGAACAACTGGCAAAAGGGGAAAAACCGGTCATGAAACACCATTGGGTACCCAAAGAAAAAATATCACGTCACCTCCCCATGGCAGTTATCGCATCAGAAGACAACCGCTTTGCGAGTCACAACGGTTTCGACTTCAAGGAAATCAGCAAAGCAATGGAAGAAAACAAAAAGCGGAAGAAAGCCAGAGGGGCCAGCACCATCAGCCAGCAAACTGCCAAGAATGTATTCTTATGGCCTTCCTCATCGTGGGTGAGAAAAGGGTTCGAAGTGTATTTCACGGTACTGATTGAACTGATCTGGGACAAGGAAAGAATTATGGAAGTGTATCTGAACTCCATCGAAATGGGAGACGGAATCTATGGTGCGGAAGCAGTAGCCAAAGCCCACTTCCACACCACGGCCGCCAAACTGACCCGCAGGCAGTGTGCACTTATCGCAGCCAGTCTCCCCAATCCCCGGAAATTCGATTCCGGGAACCCGAGTCCTTACATGTACAAACGCCAGCGTAAAATCATGTATTTAATGAAATGTGTCCCCACTTTCCCTGCACCCGAAAAACAATAGGGTATCAGGGATTCTCGGGGTCACCCTTCAGAATGGGGAGGGTAATCTTGTATTTTACCGCAAGGATACGGGTCACGAACACCGTAAGCCCTCCAATTATCTGAGAAAGGACAGACTCCACGTCCAGCATCAGGCAAATCCAATATACCAGTCCACCGATTACGCAAGCCATTGCATATATCTCCTTACGGAAAATCAAAGGAATCTCATTGATAAAGATGTCACGCAATACACCGCCGGCCGCCCCTGTAATGCTTCCCATGATGATGGCAATCCAGAAAGGGTAACCTAAGGTATAGGCCTTACTGAAACCTACGATGGTGAACAACGCCAGTCCGATGGTATCGAACAGGAAGAAGGTATTGTTCAAACGAATGACATACTTCCCGAATAGAATCACAAAAAACATGGCAAACGCCGTACAGATTAAATACATGGGATCGGTCATCCATGCAGGAGTCACATTCAGCAAAAGGTCGCGGATAGTTCCTCCTCCGATGGCCGTTGCCAATCCCACCACATAGGCTCCAAACCAATCAAAACGTTTGGCAGATGCAAGCCGTATGCCACTAATGGCAAACGCAAATGTTCCCACAAAATCCAGAATCGTTACAAACGAAGGTATCTGAAAAAAAGTCGCCATATCAAATTTTTCACCAAGTATAACTCAAACCAAAACTAAGCAGTTCCTGCAACTGGAAATAACTGACATCCGCCTCGCGTGTCACCCCATCGTCGAAACGACCATGTACGAACAGTTTGGTAGAAAGATATTTATTTATGGAGAAGGTAAACGTATTCTCCCATTCAGCCAACACCTTTTCATAATTGGTAGTGTACGATAAACGAGATTCCCACATCAGCATAGAGAAGACTTTCCATTTCAAAGTTGTCTCCAGACGAGAACCCCATACGCTTTCCCGTTTGTGCCCCGCTTCAATATTAAACTTGGTAGGGTCTACCCTATCACTAGCCACACTATATAAAGTATAGTTGATCGGATTAATCAGCACAGACAAATTGCATACACCGTCTTTCACATACTTGTAGTCCATACCAAGACCGACGTTCAATTCGGCCGGAGAGAAAAAGGCAGACACCAGATTATCGGAGTTGGTGTCATAGTTTGAGAAGAACTGTGTCTTAAATTCAGCAGATAAGGTATAATACCAAGTGCTGAATGCCTTATAACCCAACTTGGAGCTCAAACGAAGCAAGTCGTTGTTTGCCTTGTAACTGTGCACCGTATCGGAAGGAGCCGTAATGAATCCCAGTTTCCATTCTATTTTATTTTCAAACTGAATGCGCTGTCTGTCATCATAGTTCGCCTGCCAGGTAAAACCGGAAAGTAAAGATTTCGTGCTCTCACCACCTTTATACCAGTTGGCAGAAATATAGTTCTGTGAGAACTGCAGGTAGCCGTTTCCACCCAATGTCCAGAAATTAGGCTTAATTACTAGCAGGTCTTTTTCGGTCACCTGATTGGGCAACTCGTCATTCTGCATCATGTCGAGCAAATTCTCCTTTTTCGGCTCATCGACCAGAATTTCTCCATAAATAGGCTTCAGACCCTCCAAATTCACCTCATTCTGTTTCACCAGTTTCGGATACTCCAAGTAAAAAGAAAGCAACTGACGGTTCACGAATCTGTCTACCTGCTGGGAATGACGCAAATCTTTCAGCTGAGGCAATTGTTTTTTCAGTGTATCTTCCTTTATAAAAGGAATCGTAGGTTTCCAATCGGAAATACTGAACGCCTGCTCAATGGGAGCATCATAATAAGTAGCCGGCATAGACAACTTATAATAATCCGGATTCGAACGAATTCCCGTAATCAACAAATAGATATCATCCCAGCGCTCCAGCTGAGCATCATATTCCTGACGGAAATTCTGTAACATCTGCCAGAAATTATTCACTTCCAAGGAAGGAACATCCACTTTCTTGGAAACAGAACTTCCTTGAGTCGTTTTTTGACGAAGTAAAGTTGGAGCCGTTATTTGAAGCGAGTCCATTTCATTTTGAGCTGTACTTGAGGACGTCTCCAATTGCTGTGCAGCCAACCCACTACACATCATACACCCTACCAAGAATAAACCTGTCTTTTTCATCTTTTATGTTATTCAGCAATTTTGTGCAAAAGTACGATTTATTTCTAAAAGAATATCGTTTTATCAACGAGTAATTATGCAATAAAACATATTTCCGGTATCCTTTGTTTAAAATTTCTTCTCACCTACCCCAAACTTCCATGCCAAAGCTGCCACAATCATGGACACAAAAAAGCGCCTTTGCAGTTTGCCCACAAAGACGCTTGTCACATATTGCTCCCTCCAACTAATAATTCACCATAAATCGATATTCACCTTCTTTCACCAGACGTTTGGCAGTAAATGAAATTCTAAAAATTTTTTCTCCCCAAACATCCGACAGTTTAGGGTCTGTCAAGGTTATCGTTTCTTTTGTAACATCAAATTCATCAGGATTGAACTTTATACTTACCGAAACATCTTGTCTGGCAATCTTTACTTCACCGTCCTGAATTGCCACATCACCCCAAGTCATGAAATTGACCTGATTGGGAGCGACCGCATCCTCAAGCCTGAATTTATCCTTAATAACCAGCTGATTCTTTTTCAGTTTGTAGCACCTTATCCACTCTTCTATTTTCGCATTCTCCGGATAGGCATCTTTTAAATTCAACTTAAATTCATCTGAAGAAGCAGTCACCTCCGCAGCCTCATATTTTCTGCCATATGCTTGAGGCACCCCATTAATGACAGGTAAATTGTGATAATTACTCTGCATCGTCCAGATTGAATATCTTTCAGAGCTGAAAGTCTGTTTGGTATATGTGCCGACTCCCGCATCCAGAAAAACAGGCATATTATTTATCCACAAAGAAAAAGTACCTATATCATTATGGTTATGGCTCTCATCGTTATATCCTCCTTTGGCCGCAAAGAATACATTCCCCTTTTTGAGATAACAAAATTGTGTTTCCGGATACCAGACAAATTTAGAAGTAGAATGTGCCGGGATGCACTCCATCAATTCACGATCCACCTTCAACGCCTCCAAAATCCGAAAGAAGTCCCGGCTCACTAAAGAAATCGAATTCTGCTGGTTCTTGTTCAAATAAGATGCAAACTGTTCGAGCTGTGCGTCATCGATTGCCTTACCGAATCTATATATAAGGTGGGCGTTCCCTCCACCTTTTGCCGATGCATCTGCAAAATTTACCACCCACCCGTTTCCGATGTAACTATTCGAGACATAGTTTGCCATATTTCTGATTTGCGTATCAGAAAAGAAGTTTATCCGGTTTCCCGTGATATCGGACAACAGCACCAGGTAATCAAGCACTTTTCCCGAAGCATGTCCCCAATAAGACGGACCTTCCTCACAGGCACCGTCACTATGCACATAATTCAAAAACTTATCGACCGACTGGATACTCCGCCAAACTGCGGCCGCCAGACGTTGTCTGTCATTTTCCAGCAACATAAAAGTCATCAGTGCATTACTATTGCACCACGGATTCCAGTTATTTATCATATCCCCTTCCTTATAATCGGCAGCCAACCACCAAAAGCTGTCATCTTTCAAATAGGGCTGCATGATACGCTTATCCAATTCATGATAAAGCCGTTTAGCTATTTCAGGATCGATTTTATCAAATTCATCATGCATGAAATAGTAAGCCCATGACAAAATATTTCCCAAATCACCTGCCGTCAAGTCAATCATGTCATAATCGTATGCTGGCAATGAGCGGTGTGACGGTTGCCGAGGCAGATGTGCGGACAGTGCCCAAGAGGTCATTTCACATGTATGAAAGATACCGTTTATCAACTGATTCATGAAACGTCCTTTCCCTTCCGCCAATTCCGCCAGCAACAATTGTACAATGGCATAATTGTTTGAGTCAAAAGGAGACTCCATCACAGTGCGATTACCGCTCCTTTCAAACTCCAGGTAATCTGTTGCCGTCACCACCTTCCACACATAGCCCAACTGCTTCTCTCCATTGGCTATAATGACATCCTTGTTTTTTCCCAACAGTCTATCCCATCCCTCGCGGTCTGCATAAGACGGATAATCCACCCATTTTTGCTGAGTCACCAAAAAACTTTCCACTTGTTCTTCCGAAATTTTATGCTGCAACAAATTTCTTTCAGTGTAAGCATTTACCGTTGCAGGCCACACCGTCATCAGAAAAAAGAAAAGAAGATAAAAAAAACTAGATTTCATAAGTTTATATTATTAAGAGTTAAAACAAATATAGATAAATAGATTCACTATTACAAAAAAACTTACGATTCATTTTGTATATAATTCAATTTTCACGATATCTTGACGGATTTAGTTTTAATCTTTCTTATTTTATTGCGATTTTTTTAATTTTCTCAACACATGTATTCTATTTTTCATTACATTTGACATCCGATATCATTTACTAAATTTAATGCAAAATGAAAACAGAAAAACAGATGCATATCCTTTATACTAAAAGGATATTGTTAGGAGCCACTTTCGTTTTTGCAGCAACAAGCCCAATGGGAGCTGTCCACTCACTTCCCTCTTCTCATGCTGACGCTGTAGAGACTATGCTCCAACAAAAGGAGATTTCTGGTACCGTAGTAGATGCAACAGGTGAACCTATTATTGGTGCCAATGTAGTGGTTAAAGGAACAACAAACGGCACAATCACAGACATCGATGGAAGATTTACATTGAAAGTACCTACAGAATGTACCATCGTGATTTCTTACATAGGGTACAACAGTCAGGAAATTAAAGTCACTTCTTCCACAACCCAATTATCGGTAAAACTGAAAGAAGATTCAGAGACATTGGAAGAAGTAGTAGTAGTTGGTTATGGTGTACAGAAAAAAGTAAACCTGTCCGGTTCTGTTTCTTCTGTCAACGTAGCAGAGCTATCTGAAAGCCGTCCGATTACGAACGTATCTCATGCACTGGCAGGTATGGCTGCGGGTGTAAATGTACAATCCGCAAGCAACCAGCCGGGTAACGATGACGCCACTATTCAGGTACGTGGACAAGGAACATTGAACGATTCTTCTCCGTTAGTCATCATCGATGGTGTGGAATCAAGCATCAACTCAGTCAGCCCACAAGATATTGAAGCCATGAGTGTATTAAAGGATGCCGCTTCTGCCGCAATCTACGGTTCTCGTGCTGCCAATGGTGTTATCTTGATTACCACCAAGCAAGGAAAAGCCGGAAGCATGAAAATTGACTACAACGGATATGTTTCTTTTATCTCACCTACCATCCCGAGCTCAATGAATCCTGTATCTAATTATGCAGATTACATGGAACTCATCAACGAAGGCTATGAACGTTCTGATATCAATGCACCGTTCCCGACATCGGTTATCGAAGAATGGCGTAACGATAACGGACAAAACCCGTTGCTTTATCCTAACACGAATTGGCTGGAAGATACCTTTAGAAATGCAGTTGCCCACAATCATGTACTTTCAATGAGTGGAGGTAGCGAAAAAATACGTTTCTATTCTTCTTTCGGCTACCAGAACAACCCGGGTGTAATGGAAAACACAGGCTTTGAGAAATTCAGCGGACGTATCAATGTATCAGCCGATGTAAAACCTTGGTTAAGTTTGGGCGTACAGGCCAATGGATATGTATCCAATATGGATCCGGCAGCCAACTACGACAAGAGTGACGCTACTACAGCTGTAAGTGAAGTGTTCAAATATGCGAGTGCCACCACTCCGGGAATGGTGTTCCGTGCACCAGATGGCAGATATGGAGCTGTAAACAACACTTATGATGCGGCACAAAGCTCCGTAAACAACCCTCTAAAACGATTGAATGCAGTAGACGGTAACATCCGTAAAACGAATATGCGTGCCCGTTTCTTTGGTACGTTAAAACCATTCAAGGGATTCTCAATCACCGCTTCTTATACCTATGAGTTCCTGGACGAAGACCGCTCCAGAAAACCAGTCTTCATCGACAGCTGGAACTTCCAGACCAATACGATCACAGCCACCACCAGAGGCAGAACGTCCCTCTACAATTATGATGGTAAGACACAGCGTTTCTTCGGAGATGTGGTAGCACGCTATGAATCACGTTTCGCGAACGACCGCTTGGGACTGAATGCCATGCTCGGTGCAAGCCAGGAAAGATATTATACCCATAATTTCTCAGCTTCAAAATATGACCTGATCGACTTGAGTCTGAATGTCATGAACGCAGCAATTGGCGAAGCCTCCGCTTCAGGTTCTAGCGCAGAATGGGCAATGCGCTCTTTCTTCGGCCGTGTAAATTTAGACTGGGAAAATAAATATTTACTTGAATTGAACTTACGTGCCGACCAGTCCTCACGCTTCCTTTCAAATAAACGTACTGGTTATTTCCCGTCTGCATCTGTTGCATGGCGTATGGAACAGGAACCGTTTATGGCAAACCTGGTGGAAAAAGGTTTAAGCAACTTAAAGCTTCGTTTGTCTTATGGTTCATTAGGTAACAACTCCGTAGGCAACTATGATGCATTGGCCACTTATGCAAACCGTCCAAGTTCAGGTACTGCCTACAATTATGTATTGAACAATGCACTGGTTCTGGGACTGGCACAGGCCCGTTTAGCGAACCCGGAACTTACGTGGGAATCTACCTACATGACCAATGTGGGTGTTGATTTCGGTTTCTTGAACAACCGCCTGACCGGTACAGTTGATTATTTCCACAAGAGAACGAAAGACATTTTGATCAACCTGCCTGCTCCGATGGTTCATGGAACGGCGACAATTCCAAAGCAGAACAGTGCCACAGTTACTAACCAAGGTGTAGAACTGACCTTAGGCTGGCAGGATAAAGTCGGCGACTTCTCTTATGGTGTAAGCGGAAACTTCACGTATGTAAAGAACATAGTCAATAAATATAAGGGAACAGACAAGGGCGGCATGACAATCAGTGGCGCAAATGTCATCTGGGAAGGTCACCCCATCAATTCCCAATATCTATTGCAAGTAGACCGTATCATCCAGACAGATGAAGACTTGGCCATTGTTAAAGACATGTTGGCGAAAAACCCGAATGCCTTCGATGCGTTTGGCACTCCTCAGAAAGGTGACTTCCTTTACAAGGATGTAGATGGCAATGGAGTGATTGACTTAAATGACCGTAGCATTGTCAGCGACGGACCGAACCCCAAATTCCAGTTTGGTTTGAACCTGAATGCGGCATGGAAAGGCATCGACTTCTCTATCCTCTTCCAAGGTCAGGCAGGTGCTGAAATCTACTGGCAGAACGACTTGGTAAATACCTCCAGCGTAAGACAGGGTTATCAATTGAACAAAGAAGTTTGCGATGGAAGATGGTACGAAGGAAGAACAGATGCCACCTATCCAAGACTGTTGGAATATCAAGACCAGAGAAACAAACAAGTCAGCGATTTCTACCTCGAGAATTTGTCATTCCTCAAGATTCGGAACATCCAGTTAGGTTACACTTTACCTAAAGCATGGACAAACAAGCTCACTCTCGACAGAATCAGAGTTTATGCAAGTATGGAAAACTTCTTTACCTTTACTTCATTCAGAGGATTTGACCCTGAATTAGGAGCCGATCTTTCATACCCTGCAATGAAGAATATGGTAGTTGGTATTAATGTTACATTTTAAATAATAGAAATAATATTCCTATGAAAGCATATAAATTTATTTTAAGCTTAGGCGCATGCTTGTGCTTGACTACCGGATGCTATGATTTGGATGTCTATCCGGAAGACCAGCTATCAAGCGGAACCTTCTTTAAGACTCAAGATCATGCGGACCAAGCGATGATGGGAGTCTACAGTATCATGACAGATAATGATGTCTTCGGGCGTCAGTTTGCTTTCGACTGCCTGGGCGGTATTGGCGCAGGATATGATTATTATGCATATCAATCCATTTCAAGAGGTACTTACACGACCTCTGAAGGCCAGGTGAGCAACAAGTTCCAGAAATTATATGAAGGAATCTCCCGTGCCAACATCGTATTGCAGAACGTGAACAACTGTGATATGACAGACGAATTGAAAGCACAGTATAAGGGTGAAGCAAAATTCATGCGTGCCTTGTTCTATTTCACACTGTTGGATTTCTGGGGAGGAGTGCCTATTTACGATGAATCTACGGTGGTAGCCGAAGACTTCATGAACATGCTGAAAGCACGCTCCAGTGCGGACGAGGTGAGAGCCTTCATCATCAAGGATTTGGATGACGCTATTGCCAGTCTGCCTAAGGAATGGGACAGCACCAATAAAGGAAGAGCTACCTGCGGTTCAGCCATGGCTTTGAAAGGAAAAGTCTATTTGTGGAACAAACAATACACTGAAGCCAAAGACTGTTTCGAGGCCCTGCTTACCGACAAGAACAAATATGCGAATTACGAACTGTATCCTGATTACGCCGGTTTGTTCAAGCCCAATGAAGGAGACGAAAGCAGTGAAATGATTTTCGCCATCCAGAACATCGGTGGAGTGGGACAAGATTTCGGTATGCCAACCACTTTCTACATGGGAACCCGTTCTTCTTATGGAAGCTGCTGGAACAACATGATGGCTGCCACTACCTTTGCCGACTCATACGAAACCCGAGATGGTTCAAACTATGATTATTCAAACTTCCAGTTTGACTGGGACGGATTCTTAAACTTGAACTACTCTACGGATGAGAATGTGAGAAAACAAGTCTTTTATTCTACGCTGAACGAAAGCAAGACGGCTGTTGCCACCTACACTCCGTACCGTAACCAGCTTGTGGACATGTATGAAAAGCAGCGTGACCCACGTATGAGCATTTCCTTGATTTGCCCATACACCACCTACGAAGGATGGACCAAGAATGCACCTAAACATACAGAATACGTATTGACAGGTAATACCAATGAAACAACCGTCCTCAACGGATTTGTTCAGGTGAACCAGGGACATGAATGTTATCTTTGGAGAAAATTTGTGGCTACAGAAGATTTGGGCGGTCTGATCAACAACCGTGAAGATACCCCGATCAACTTCCCGCTGATTCGTTTGGCAGATGTGTATCTGATGCTGGCTGAATGTTACAACCAAATGGAAAACGGAGATCAGGACAAGGCGATTGATTATATCAACAAGGTTCGAGACCGTGTAGGCATGCCGCTGATCAACGCTTCCGGAAGCCCATATCAGGTTACTGCAGACAAGAACACCGTGTTCAACTGCATCAAGCATGAACGTGCGATTGAGCTTGCAGGCGAAGGTCACAGCTTCAGTGACATGAAACGCTGGAAACTGCTGGAAACAGTGGGCAGACAAGAAAAATACATCACAAATGTAGGTAAAGCATTCTATACCCGTGTAGTCCGCGAACGTGATTACCTGTGGCCGATACCTCAGACTGAAATCGATATCAACCCCAACCTGACACAGAATCCGGGATGGTAATAACAGGGAGCATACGCATATAAATGCATAATTATTTCCATAGAAACGAGGGTGTGTCAAAACTCATTTTTTGAAAATATGAACTTGTAATTTGAAATTTGAGCATCCTAAAAGACTAAAGAAAGGGTCGTATCATTACTCAATACAGAGTTTGATACGACCCTTTTAAATATTATAGTTATAATCTGTAACTTTGAAGAGTAGTCATTTTAGTTTTGACACACCCTCTTTTTTTATTTCCTGCAATTTATCATTAAAACACCCGTTACATACCCCCTAACCCGCCAGATACATCGGTGAAAATAAGGTTTTATCCCTTCTGTTTTTGCGAGTTCAGCTTTTTTTCCTAATTTTGCAACTTTGAAGAAGTAGTTCTTCACACTTGGAGGGAAATACGCTCCAAGCGGTTCCGCAACCGCTTTCCAAAGACAGGAAAGCCGGACGGTTTTTATTGGAATTTAATTTTTAAATATTCATATTGTGGCAGAAACAAAGTATATTTTCGTAACAGGTGGTGTAGCCTCTTCACTGGGAAAAGGAATCATCTCATCATCTATCGGTAAGTTGCTGCAGGCCAGAGGCTACAGCGTAACCATCCAGAAGTTCGACCCGTATATCAACATCGACCCGGGAACTCTGAACCCTTATGAACACGGAGAATGCTACGTAACCGTAGACGGACACGAAGCCGACCTCGACCTGGGACACTATGAACGATTCCTGGGTATCCAGACCACCAAAGCCAACAACATTACTACCGGCCGTATCTACAAGAGTGTAATCGACAAGGAACGCCGGGGTGACTATCTGGGCAAGACCATCCAGATTATCCCTCACATCACCGACGAAATCAAACGCAACGTCAAACTGTTGGGCAACAAGTACAAATTCGATTTCGTTATCACTGAAATCGGAGGAACAGTGGGCGACATCGAATCACTTCCTTATCTGGAAAGCATCCGCCAGCTGAAAAGAGAACTGGGCAAAAACGCGTTGTGCGTACACCTTACCTACGTACCTTATCTGGCTGCTGCCGGAGAGCTGAAGACCAAACCGACCCAGCACTCTGTAAAGGAACTCCAGTCGGTAGGTATCCAGCCGGACATTCTGGTGTTGCGTACAGAGCACGAACTGAGCACGAACCTGCGCAAGAAAGTCGCTTTGTTCTGTAACGTAGACGAAAGCGCCGTTATCCAGTCAATGGATATGCCGACCATCTACGAAGTACCTTTGCGCATGCAGGAACAGAAGCTTGATGTCACCATTCTGGAAAAGATGGGACTTCCGGTAGGCGAAACTCCTACCCTCGGTCCGTGGAGAGACTTCCTGAACCGCCGTCACAATGCCACTGAAAAGGTAAAAATCGGTCTGGTAGGAAAATACGATTTGCAGGACGCCTACAAATCTATCCTCGAAGCCCTTTCACAGGCAGCTACCTACAACGACCGCAAGGCAGACATCCACTTCATCAACAGTGAGAACCTGACAGAAGAAAACATTGAAGAGAAGCTGAAAGACATGGATGGAGTCATCATCTGTCCGGGATTCGGTCAGCGCGGTATCGAAGGTAAGTTCATTGCCATCAAGTATTGCCGTACACACAACGTGCCGACATTCGGTATCTGTCTGGGTATGCAGTGCATGGCCATCGAGTTCGCCCGCGACGTACTGGGATATGCCGATGCCAACAGCCGCGAAATGGACGAAAAGACTCCGCACAATGTCATTGACATCATGGAGGAACAGAAATCCATCACCAACATGGGTGGAACCATGCGTCTGGGAGCCTACGAGTGTGTCATCGACCCGACATCCAAAACATATCAGGCTTACCAGAGCGAACACATCCAGGAACGTCACCGTCATCGTTACGAATTCAACAACAGCTACAAGGAAGAATTCGAAAAGGCCGGCATGAAGTGCGTAGGTATCAATCCGGAATCAGACCTGGTGGAAATCATCGAAATCCCGACCCTGAAATGGTTCATCGGTACACAGTTCCATCCGGAATACAGCAGTACGGTACTGAAACCCCATCCGTTGTTCCTGTCTTTCATCAAGGCAGCCATCAACAAGTAAGTCAAAAATAACATTGTAAAGAAACAGAAATGGACAAAAACACGTTAGTGGGCTTTGTCCTGATTGGAGCGGTGATTGTAGGTTTTGGTATCTACAACCGCCCCAGCCAGGAAGAAAGAGCACGCGCACAGCACTATCAAGACTCTATCCAGCAGGTCATCAAGCAACAGCAGGAAGTACAGGAGAAAAAGGCCGCGGCAGCCGTTGAAGCTGCACGTCCGGACAGTTCCTCCCTCTTCTTCCAGTCTGCACAAGGTACGGAGCAGTTTACCGTACTGGAAAACGACCTGGTGCAGCTGACCTTCTCCAACAAAGGTGGACGGGTAAGCAAGGCCATGCTGAAAGAGTATAAAGACCAGAAGAAACAGCCGCTCGTCCTTTTCGACGGCAAAGATGCTTCCATGAATTTCGGCTTCGAAGGAAAGGGAGAAAACATCTTGAGCGACCAGATGTACTTCGAGGCAACCAACGTGACCGACTCTACCGTAACCATGCGGTTGAACGCGGCCAACGGCGGACATCTGGACTTCAACTACCGCTTGCTGCCGAACTCCTACATGGTGGACTTCACCATCCAGGCCAGCGGTTTGCAGAATTTCTTCTCCCCTTCTACCAAGACAATGAGCATCGAGTGGAAACAGCGGGCCCGTCAGATGGAGAAAGGCTACAACTTTGAACAGCGTTACACCTCGCTGACCTATAAGCCGGTGGACGACAGCTTTGACTACCTGAGCGAGACAAAGGATGCCAAAGAAACCATTCCGGAAGCCCTCGACTGGGTGGCCTTCAAGAACCAGTATTTCTCTTGTGTCTTCATGGCCGAGCAGAACTTCGACAACGCCACCCTCGAATCCAAGATGGAACAGCAGGGAAGCGGCTACATGAAGAATTATACTGCCGACATGAAAACGGCTTTCGACCCGACGGGTACCAAGGCCTCACACCTGCAGTTCTACTTCGGTCCGAACCACTTCAAGACCTTGCTCGCCAGCAACGACCTGAGCTTTAAGGACAAAGACCAGGAGCTGGAAGATTTGGTCTACCTGGGATGGCCGATTATCCGACTCATCAACCGCTGGTTCACCATCAACCTGTTCGACTGGCTGTCGGGTTGGGGACTGAGCATGGGTATGGTAATCCTGCTCATGACCATCATCGTCAAGGTACTGGTACTTCCTACCACTTGGAAGTCCTTCATTTCCTCGGCCAAGATGCGTGCCCTGAAACCCTATGTGGATAAAATCAATGCCAAATACCCGAAACAGGAAGATGCCCTGAAGAAACAGCAGGAAACCATGGCCCTCTACCGGCAGTATAATGTCAGCCCGATGGGAGGCTGTCTGCCGATGCTGTTGCAGACGCCGGTGTTCATGGCCCTCTTCTTCTTCGTGCCGAACGCCATCGAGCTTCGCCAGCAAGGATTCCTGTGGGCTACCGACCTCTCGGCATACGACGACCTGATCAGCTGGAGCTATCACATTCCGTTGCTGGGTAACCACCTGAGCTTGTTCTGTCTGTTGTTCAGCATCACCACAGTCTTGAACCAGATTATCATGATGAAGCAGCAGGATATGGGCAACAACCCGCAGATGGCCGCCATGAAATGGATGATGTACATCATGCCCGTGATGTTCTTCTTCATCTTCAACGACTATGCATCGGGATTGAGCTACTACTACTTCATCTCCGGTCTGATTGGTATCATCACCATGTTGATTATGCGCCGCATGACCGACGAGAAGAAGCTGCTCGCCCAGCTGGAAGCCAACAAGAAGGAACCTTCCCAGCAGAAAGCCAGCGGACTGATGGCCAAACTGGAAGCCCTGCAGAAAGAACAGGAACGCTTGCAGAAAGAACGTCAGGAGCACCTGAACAAGAAGAAATAAAAACGCCCCGAAAGGGAACAGAAAGAGCGGAACAGAAAGGCAATCGAAGGCCTTTCGTTCCGCTCTTTTTCTTTTTGCCTTCTCTTTTTCCATTTATTATCTTACCTTTGCACGACGGAAACGCGTACAAAGACTCGCATACTCTAAAAATTAAAAATAAAAACATGAAGAAAACAGATTTAATGAACATGACTGCGGCCGTGCTGATGGCCTCGGCTCCGATGGCTGCCGTACAGGCGGAAGGAACCGACGCGCCTTTCATCGGCAAGCAGGAAATCACCGTGAAAGACGGACGGATGACCCCGGAAACCCTGTGGGCCATGGGACGTATCGGAAGTTCCTGTGTGTCTCCCGACGGAAAGAAGATTGCTTACACCGTATCCTACTACAGCGTAAAGCTGAACAAGGGTCACCAGGTCATCTACGTGATGAACGCCGACGGTTCTGACAACAAACTGCTGACCACCTCTGCCGACAGCGAAGGCGAACCGGCATGGATCAAAGGCGGAAGCAAACTGGCTTTTATCACGAAAGGACAGATTTGGGAAATGAATCCCGACGGCACCGGACGCCAGCAACTCTCTGACTACGCAGGCGGCATCGACGGATTCAAGTTTTCTCCCGACGGCACCAAGGTGCTTTTCATCTCGCAGGTGAAATACGGCGAACGTACCGTCGACAAATACCCCGACCTGGACAAGGCCAGCGGAAAAGTCATCGACGACCTGATGTACAAGCACTGGGATGAATGGGTTGAAACCGTTCCCCATCCGTTCGTGGCTTCTTTCACCGACAATAAAGTAGGCGAAGCCACCGACATCCTGGCCGGTGAACCCTACGAATCGCCGATGAAACCTTTCGGCGGCATCGAACAGCTTGCATGGAGTCCCGACTCCAAGTCGGTGGCCTACACCTGCCGCAAGAAGACCGGACAGGCTTATGCCGTATCCACCGATTCGGACATCTATTTATATAATGTGGAAACCAAGCAGACCCGCAACCTCTGCAAGGAAGATGCCACCGACAAGAACATGGGTTACGACACCAACCCGCAGTTCTCACCCGATGGAAAGAACATCGCCTGGCAAAGCATGGAACGCGACGGATACGAAAGCGACCGCAACCGTCTCTGCGTGATGGACCTGCACAGCGGAAAGAAAACTTACGTAACCGAGGCCTTCCAGTCGGGCGTGGACAGCTACTGCTGGGCACCTGACAACAAGACCCTCTACTTCACGGGCGTATGGCATGCCACCAGCATGATTCACAGCACCAACCTGAAGGGCGAGGTGAAACAGCTCACCGACGGCATGTACGACTATGCTTCCGTGGCCATGCTGAACGACAAGCAACTGCTCACCACCCGCCACTCCCTGAGCGAAGCCGACGAGCTGTTTACGGTCAACCTGAAAAAGAAAAACGAGGTGACCCGTATCACGAAAGAAAACGACCACATCTTCAGCCAGCTGAAACTGGGCAAAGTTGAACCTCGCTGGACCAAGACCGTCGACGGAAAAGACATGCTCTCATGGGTGGTTTATCCGGTCAACTTCGATCCGAACAAGAAGTACCCTACCCTCCTGTTCTGTGAAGGAGGACCGCAAAGCCCTGTCAGCCAGTTCTGGAGCTACCGTTGGAACCTGCAGATTATGGCTGCCAACGACTACATCATCATTGCCCCCAACCGTCGCGGTCTGCCGGGATTCGGCATGGAATGGCTGGAAGAAATCAGCACCAACTACGGCGGCCACTGCATGGACGACTACTTGAGCGCCATCGATGACATCGCCAAGGAACCCTACGTGGACAAAGACCGTCTGGGATGCGTGGGAGCCAGCTTCGGAGGCTACTCCGTATATTGGCTGGCCGGACACCACAACAAGCGCTTCAAAGCTTTCATCGCCCACGACGGCTTCTTCAACATGGAACAGCAGTACCTCGAAACCGAGGAACTCTGGTTCACCAACTGGGATCTGGGTGGTCCGTACTGGGACAAGAGCAACCCGGCCGTACAGCGCAGCTACGCCAACTCTCCCCATCTGTTCGTAGATAAATGGGATACCCCGATTCTCTGCATCCACGGCGAGAAAGACTACCGTATCCTGGCTTCACAGGGAATGGCCGCGTTCAACGCTGCCAAGCTGAGAGGCATCCCCGCCGAACTGCTGATTTTCCCGGACGAGAACCACTGGGTATTGAAACCACAGAACGGTATTCTCTGGCAACGCACCTTCTTCAACTGGCTTGACCGCTGGCTGAAACCGCAGAAATAAGCCTTAAAACCCTTCCGGGCACCTTTTTTACGGCGTTTTTTCCCTGAAATACGCAAAAAAGAGGTGCCCGGATTTGCATATTAAAATAAAAAGCCCTACCTTTGCATCGCTTTTGAGAAAGACACTTCGGGGTGTAGCGCAGTCCGGTTAGCGCACCTGCTTTGGGAGCAGGGGGTCGTGGG
>ENA-OWZO01000145-OWZO01000145.1-human-gut-metagenome-genome-assembly--contig:-NODE-145-length-55853-cov-23.973458_pt1 | contig 55853 bp, 51 predicted proteins | sample MGYA00249260_ERZ652115 | MGnify/ENA primary metagenome ERZ652115 (study PRJEB26925, sample SAMN05827127) | human gut metagenome | biome: ENVO:2100002; feature: ENVO:00000062; material: ENVO:00002003...
TAGAGTAGCTGACTACGGATCAGCCGGTTACAGGTTTGAATCCTGTCGCGGTCACGAAAAAGCATCTTCCCACAAAGAAGGTGCTTTTTTCGTTTTTCCACGCTTTTTCTGCATGTTCTAAGAGAATCACGGAACAAAACTCCACCCAGATTCTAAGGACTCCCCAGAAGACTCAGGAAGAATCGGACAAAAAGGTGTAAATCTAAAAAGAGACTTGAAATCAATCATTCCTCCAAACTACCCAAATGCACTCAACTGACAGGTGACATGCTTATGGTAATAAGACAAAAACGGACGTTATCTGGTAGATTTTATCTAATGAGTTCATTATTCATTCATAACTTTTCAATTCACAGTAAACAAGCATCATCTGTAAAAGGAATCCGATAAGAAAGTCAAACTCTTTCAAACAAAAATCAATCGAACAAAAGGGAATTCACCATCACAATACTGATCAAACCCATAAAAAAGACCTTTTCTTAATCTATCATTCTTTTTTTCCTGGCCGAACTTACAAATAGGAGATATACTTATTTTTCTAATTAAACATAATACGGATTATATTTACTTTACGTTTATCTGAAAACGTAACTACGTTTCGAATAAAACGCACTTGCGTTTGAGGCAAAACGCTTAAGAGTTTTCATCAAAACGTACTTGCGTTTTACTGTAAACGTAAGTGCGTTTTGACTGAAGCTCCAGTGCGTTGTTTTACAAAACCTTTATAAAAATCCCAAGAAGGCCGTTTTTAAGTCCAGATTATGCCACTATAGAGACGGCCTGCACAATAACCAATAAAACGAAACAGGGCCGGATTCTTCTTTCAAAATCCGGCCCTGCAGCTAAAAACATTTAGAGAATTACTTAATCACCAAGATGGGTGTGTTGGAATGGAAAATCATCCGGCGGGCAATGCTCGGATTGAACAGCCGGGCAAAAATATTCCGCTTATAATTGGACAGGCACAACACGTCGATGCCTTTTTCCTTCACGTAGTCATCGAGATTATTCAGCAGACTTTCTCCACCCAGCATATCGTAGTCGATTGTCAGCTGCGGATACTGCTTCTTGAAATATTCCTGGATACCCACCAGCTTGATTTCGTTCCACGTACGTTTCTGGGCATTGTCGCTCAGATGGATGAACGATACCTCAAAATGATAATCCTTGAAGGTGGTCACTAAAGAATCAAAGGCAATCAGGTCGCGTTGGTCGAAACTCGTAAAGAACGCAATCTTATGGATGTCGTCGAAATTCTTCTTTGTGGCATTTTTCGGGATGGCATACACAAATACCGGACTGCGGTCGATAATCTCAGCCGTCACGCTGCCTATCAAATCCATTTCCTTTTCTCCCTTACCGCGGGTTCCCATGATGATAAGGAGCGGCTGTTCCTCGCGTGCAAAGTGCAGGATTTCCTCTTCAGGCACTCCTTCCTTCAGCACACAGGTGTATTTCACGTCGGGCAACTCACCTTTCGCTATACGCTCCTTGATGTCGCCCGTGAGCTTGTTCAACTGTTCTTGGATGTTGTCGAGCATGCTCTTGATACCCAGTTCATGCTCCATAGGCAGTCCATAGCTTTCCGTGGCATACTGCAGGCTCGGCATATACACCGGACTGAAATACACGTGCATCAGTACCACCTCGGCCTGTATTTTGGCCGCAAAATTGAATCCGAACTCACAGGCAGCCATTGAGTAATCGGAGAAATCCACCGGCACCAGTATCTGCTTGCTGTGTTTCTTTTCCGTCTTTTCCTCGTTGACCACATCATCGGCCAGCCATGCAGAACTTTCAATGATTTTCAATGCCCTCGGCAAGTCGCTTTCGCGGATACGGATTCTCACCCCCGAAGAAATGACGGGCTGAATCAGGTTGACATTGTGGATGCATGCCTCAATTCCTTCATTTTCAAGCACATTCTTAAGAATCTGGGCTTTAGAGTAAGTAAGAATGGCCAGTGTTACAAGTTTTTCTTCCATGGCTTCTGCATTTTAGGGTTAATATCTGAACAACAAGGGCTGCAACCGGCGCGGACACTCTCCCACTCCCTGTTACAGCCCTTATCTTATTTCTTTTTTAAGCGCGTTGCTCTTCTTTCAGAATGGCTATCGCCTTGTCGAGCACCGTGGTATCGTCCAGCATCACCAGTCCGCCGTCGGGTCCCGGTTCCAGATGGATACCCACGCTTTTTCCGTCCTTGAAGTTATGTCCGCCAAAAAAATTACGCACCGTTTCCACACTGAGGTTCAGCTCGTCGGCTATACGATGCATACTGCCCGAGGGCAATGAATCTTTGATTTTACGGAGTTCGTTAAAAGTTATTGTTCTGTTCATAGTAGTCAAAATTAAGTGTTAGACAAATCGTTGTTTTTAAATACCGAGTTAAATATAGCAAAAGATTACGACAGCACAAATTTTCTGCCCCACTTTTTTGAGAATATCTTCCTTTTATATCAGAAATGCAAACTTTTTGCGACCAGCATCCCCTTGATAACCGCATAAAGATAGGTCAGAATCAATGTGGCATGCAAGATAGATATATCTTCACGGGTATATCCGCTGCAGGTATATTGGGTGGATATGTATTGCGGGCTGTCGAAAAAGCGGCGGCAGAGGTACGCATAGAGCCAATACACCAACCCTCCCACGGCCAGTCCGACGATGGCCCCGCACAGGATGTCGCCGGGGTAATGCACACCCAGGTAGATGCGCGAATAAGACGGGATCAAAGCCCAAAGAAACATCATGCACGTGAAAGGCAGGTAACGCACCAGCAGCGACACGAACATGGCCACGGCAAAGGTATTGGCCGCATGGCTGGATATAAAGCCGTACAAGCCACCCCTGTAACCGTTGACCGTCTGCACCATATACATCAGTTCCGGGTCTTGCGTAGGACGGAAACGTGCGAAATACGGCTTGCAGAGTCCGGAAGCCAGCTGGTCGGCCAGCAGCACGCAAAGTCCCACCATCAGCGTGATGACAATACCCTGCGAAATGCGGTTGTTCTTGAAAATGACATACAGCAACACCACCATGGCCGCAATCCATGTACGGGTGTCGGTCACCGTCCACATGAATCCGTCCCAAAACAAGGAATCACTTCCGTTCAACGAAAGCAGCAATGCCTTGTCGGCTTCGATGAGTTGCTGTATGTCTGCCATTTTTTAATGCTTGAATTTAAATGAGTTCTATTGCTTCTGTCTTCACCCAGCCTTTGTTGCCGTCTTCCAGGCGGATTTCTTTCCAGCCCTTCATGGAATTGTCTTCAATGAAGACCTTCGTTCCTTCATGAAGCACGAACAGGTCGGTACCGCTTTCGTTCGGCGTACTCTTGACGTTGATGGTCGGTTCCATCACGATGGCACCCGTACGGTCTACAAGTTCTGACTTCTGTTCGCTGGCAAAAAGATTGGCACATACCGTCACCACCAGAAATACTACGGCTCCGATGAATCCAACCTTCTTAATCCAAAGGCGATTGCCGAAGATATAGAAAGAAACCCCAATCAGCAAAAGAATGAAGGAGAAAATTCCTACATATCCCCAGCTTTTCTCGCTCATCAGGTTGACCAGCGACTTATACCAGGTGACGATGAACACCTCGGCTGTCGGCGTGATGTTGTCCACCGTCTTGCTCCGGGCCATATCCAGGTTGAAGCGGATATCGGCATCTCCCGGGCTCAGCAAAAGTGCCCGCTCGTAGTTGAGCACTGCCTTGGGCGTGTTCTTCATCTTGAAGTAGGCATTACCCAGATTATAATAGATATCGGCCGACTCGCCCTGCGTTTGCAGAATTTGCTCGTACATGGCAGCCGCCTCACTGAACTGGTTCTTCTGGTATGCTTCGTCAGCCTCCGCCTTGGTGGGGGCCGCCATCGCAAACTGGATGCACCCAATCAGTGCGATCAATAGTAAAGACAATTTCTTCATATCTAGTTGCTCTCCTATCCGTTTTTAATGTTTGATACTGTTTTCCATTTTACTGATCACTTCCACGGAAGCGGAATAAACCTTGTCCATGGCCTCGTTCTCGTCGCCCGGCGCATAACGTGCGTATTCACATTCGTTGAGCACCCCAATGAACTCAGTAATCAGGGCCTCCTCTACGCCGTAGTTGGTCAGTTCGGCTTCGATGTTGTCCTTTGAAAGCTGTGACACCGGAATACTGAGCTTGTCGCTGATGTATCCCCACAAGGCCTTCAGTACCTCATCGTAGAACTCGTTCTTCTTGTTTTCGGCCAACAGCTTGCCGGCCAGTTTCATACGGCGGGTAGCCACCTTGTTGGCCTTCTTGGTCTTCCTCTTGGCCACGTTGGCATTGTCAAGAGCCTTCTGCCGATAAATCACCGCAAAGACGATGAACAGCAGCAACGGAATCAGATAGCACAAGTAATAGCCTACGCTGCCGAAGAAGAATTCACCTTTCGGACGGAGGGTCGTATTACCCAGCTTGATGAAGCGGACATCCTTGCCCAGCATCTTCACGTTCTCCTTGTTGGTGAAATCCGCAATCACCTGGTCGGCATTGCCCTGTCCCTTTGCCACTTTCAAATTATAGGCCTCTGTCTTGAGCGTCTTGTAGCTGTTGCTCTTCAGGTCGAAATACGTGAATTCCACTGCCGGAACGGTAAAGTTACCGGCATGGCGCGGAATAGCCAGATATTCAAAGGTCTTTGTACCCGTCAGTCCGCTGCTAGTCAACTTGTAGTTGTCGGTCACTTTCGGATCGTACACCTCAAAATCCTGCGGGAACTTGATGTCGGGCGTACTGATCAGTTTCATATTACCCGTACCCGTCAGGGTCAGCTTGATGGTTACGGCATCGTTGGTCTTCACGTCGGTAGCGTTGATAGACGAAGCCAGCTTGAAGTCACCCACCGCGCCCGAGAATCCGGCAGGTTTGGCCGGAAGCGGCTGTACGTTGATGACCAGCTTGGGAGTAGTGATTTTCTTTTTCACCTCCACGTATCCCCCGCCATTGAAGAACGCGTCAAACGGGTCGTCGGAAGCTGTCTGCTGGGCAATCACCCCATCGAACGTGATGGAAGGAATCTCCAGTTTGCCAGTCTGCTGCGGGAACAGTACATACTGGCTCCACACCGTCGTATTGTAATTTCGTCCCTTGTAATGTTCCAGCGTGAAAGTCTTCTGCTGCGGCAATTCCACTTCCTGCGTATGGAAGCCTTTCAAATCCGGCATCTTACCATACAACTGGCGAAGGTTCACCAGCGTATAGACCTTATAGGTCAAAAGAATAGCCTCCTGTTCGTGTACAGTCGTCTTGCTGGCCGTGGCCGTAATAAACAAATCATTGGCCGAAATGCGGCTGCCTGCCGCCTGACTCCGGGAGGAAGAACCGCTTCCCCCACCGTTTCCTCCGCTCTTCGATGCCTGATCCTGCGGAAGCACCTTGATGGAAATGGCATTCGAAAACACTTTCTTTCCATCCACTTCCACACTGGCTGCGGGAATGGTGTAAGTACCCGGATTACCCGCCAACAGGATATACGTAAAAGCCGTCGAGCTGCTCGACGTACGCTTTCCGTTGATAATCTGGATGCTGCTCTGCTGAGAACGGCTCGGTCCCATCAGCACATCGAAGCCCTTGATGGAAGGAGCCCGGAAGTCCTTGATATCTTGCGAATTGACCGTGAAGACGAGACGCACCTGGTCACCACTGACCACCACATCGGCAGCTTCCGCCACAAACCGTACGTTGTCGGCCTTCACCTGTCCTACGGCAAGTATCATAAAAAGTAAGAATATTATCTTTCGCATTATTCTTTGATTTATAATTATTCGTTTGTTCTTCATCTTTGCTGGTTTACCAGTCTTTCTCCAGCTTGCGGCCCTGCACCTGAATCTGCTTCTTCACCTTGTCCTGCACGTTCTTTTCGTCCTGCATGGCAGCGTTGAGCAACTGTTCGGCATTCTCTTTCGACATCTGGTTCTGATTCTGCTGCGGTTGCTGCGGATTCTGCTGGTCCTTCTTGTTCTGTTCCTGCTGGTCCTTGTTCTGCTGTTTGTCGTCCTGCTTCTGGTCCTGCTTGTTCTGTTTCTGGTCCTGATTCTGCTGGTTCTGCTGCTGGTCTTTCAGCTGCTTCTGCGCCAGTGCCAGGTTGTAGCGGGTTTCATTGTCCTTCGGATTGTTACGCAGGGATTCCTTATAGGCCTCGATGCACTGCGGCAACTGCTTGGACGACTGCAGGATGACACCCATGTTATGGTAAATCTGCGCCAGCTTCATCTTGTCCTTTTCAATCTTTGAAGCAGCGGTAAACTGTTCCATGGCCTCCTTCCCCTTCTGCTGCATCAGCAACGCATTGCCCAGGTTGTACATGGCATCGGCCGACTTGGGATTCAGTTCCAGTGCCTTCCGGTAGTCCACTTCTGCCTTGACAAACAAACTGTCCTTGTAGAGTTTGTTGCCGCTCCGCAGATAATCACGGTCTGTTTTCTGTGCGTAACCCGCCACAGCAGTCATGGCCAGGCACATACACAGCATATATCCTTTCACTTTCATCTCCAATTTCATTTAAAGAGTTTCACATTCTTGAAAAGCGGATTCTTGCGGTTCAGAATCATCAGGTCGGCAGCCAGCAACAAGAGGGCCAGCCAAGCCAGTACTTGGAACTGCTCGTCGAATTCCGTAAAGACCTGCGTCTCCACGTCCGCCTTTGCCAGTTTGTTGATTTCCGCGTTCAAGGCTCTCTCCGCATTGTTGGTGTTGTCCACCCGCACATAAATGCCGTTTCCCGCCTTGGCGATTTCCTGACACATCTGTTCGTTCAGACGGGTCACAATCACATTGCCGTCCTTGTCGCGGCGGAACTCATTGCTGCCTTCCATCGGAATGGGTGAACCGTCGGGCGAACCGACCCCCAGCACAAACACCCGTATCCCTTTCTTGGCGGCTGCCTGTGCGGCTTCTATCGCTCCCCCCTCGTGGTTTTCTCCATCCGTAATCAGCACGATGGCTCTTCCTACGCCTTCATTCGGCGTGAAACTTTTCATGGCCAGGTCGATAGCCCCGCCGATATCCGTACCCTGCGTGGTAATCAACGACGGGGAGATGGTTTCCAGGAACATCTTGGCCGATACATAGTCGCTCGTAATCGGAAGCTGTGTAAAGGCCTGACCTGCAAACACAATCATGGCCACCTTGTCGTTGTTGAACGTTTCCACCAGACGGGAAATCAGTTTCTTCGACTTCTCCAGACGGCTGGGAGTGACATCCTGTGCCAACATGGAGTTGGAAATATCCAATGCCACCACGGTTTCCACACCTTGCCGTTTCACCGTCTCCATCTTGGAACCGAACTGCGGACGGGCCAGCATGAAAATCACCATGGCCAGCGCGGCAAAAGTCAGCCAGAACTTGACATCGGGACGGTATTTGGACACATCCGGCATCAAGTGTGCCAGCAGTTCCGGACTACCGTATTCGCGCAAGCGCTTGCGGCGGCGGTAGTTCGTATAAAAATAGAACACAGCCAGCAAGGGCAGCACAATCAGTAAATATAAATATTGAGGTTCTCCAAATCGAAACATGGCTTCTTCTTTTAAGGTATTTTCTTTAATACTGTATTCCGCAACAGGATTTCAAGCAGGATGCTCAGGAACGCAATCAGGGCAAACACCTGATAAGCCTCTTCGCGCTTGCTGAATTCCTTCACGTTCAGTTTCGTCTTCTCCAGTTTGTCAATCTCGCGGTATACTTCTTTCAGCTTGGTATTGCTGGTAGCCCGGAAATAGTTTCCGTTGGTAGTACCCGCAATCTGACTCATGGTCTGTTCGTCGATTTCCACCGGCATCTGCACATACTGCACACCCGCATAGGTCTGCATCGGATAAGGTGCCGTTCCGTTGGTTCCTACACCGATGGTGTACACGCGGATACCAAACTGCTTGGCAATTTCGGCCGCCGTCAGCGGAGAGATGTCTCCCCGGTTGTTCACACCATCCGTCAGCAGGATAATCACCTTCGACTTGGCCTTGCTGTCTTTCAGACGGCTCACCGCGTTGGCCAGTCCCATACCCAGTGCCGTACCGTCTTCAATCATTCCGCGCTGCACCATGTCGCAGCCCACACTCTGGAACAAGTTCAGCAACACCCCGTGATCGACCGTCAGCGGACACTGCGTGAAAGCCTCTCCCGCAAAGATGGTCAGGCCGATGTTGTCGTTCGGACGTCCGTTGATGAACTCCGCTGCCACCTGCTTGGCCGCCTCGATACGGTTCGGCTTCAAGTCCTCTGCCAGCATACTGGTCGATACGTCGACCGCCAGCATGATGTCGATACCTTCAATTTCCGTGTTCTGCCAGTTATCCGTAGTCTGCGGACGTGCCAGCACCAGCACAATCATCACAAACGTCAAGATACGGAGCACGAACGGCGCGTGCAGCAAATACACCTTCCAACTGCGCGGAGCATGCATGTACATCCGTGTGGTAGATACCTGCATGGTCGGTTCCGTTTTTTTGCGGCGCATCACGTACCACACGATATACGGAATCAGCAGCAACAGCAGGAACAGATATTCTATATTCGCAAAAATCATAGTCTCAACTCATTTTAAAATTAAAAAAAGAGGTCGATGAGGTGACGCACAGACAGATACAAGGCAATCAGTGCGGCTACGCCCGTGATGGCAATGCTGCAGAGCAGTACAATCCGTCCCTGTTTGGAACGTTTTTCCTCCACCTTGATTTCTGTCGGCTCCTTCTTGGCGTTCGGATCTTCCTCTATCTTGGTCTGGTTGATGAAATCCACGGCATTCACCAGGTTCATGTCGTTCTCGTTCATCAGCGGTGCATATTTGGCAAACTTCACCAGGTCGGCCGTTTCAAACATCGCCTTCAGGTCGCGGATGGAATCCTTGTCCTTTTCCTCCAGCAAGCGTTCGATGATTTCCGAAGAAGTCATCTCCATGGCATTGAAGCCGAAACGCTCCTTTATATATACACGAATCACATCGGTCAGTTCCGTGTAATATGCTTTCGGGTCCTCCCGTTTGGCAGCCTTGTCGGCCTTGATGGTCTCAATCTTCTTCATGGCAGCCAGATGAGGAGGCAACTTCGGTTCTATCTTGATAATCTTGATAATCGGCTTGTTGTCGCGATAGCGGATGACAAAGAAGACGGTCACCACTCCCAATGCGATGAACAACAGGATGGAATACACCAACGGGGCCAGATCGTCCCATGTGAGAGGTACCTCCTGAATGGTTTTAGGGCCAAAGAACTGGTCGGGATGCAACGTATCCACCGGGATGGAATACACCTTCAGGGCCAGCGCCTTGGAACGGTAGGCCTTGTCATTGACCAGCACTTCGAACGGCGGCAGGTAATACAGTGCCGAGTCGAAAGAAGTCACCGTATATTCCTGTGAAATCAGCCAGCGCTTGTTGTCGTTGAGCAGCTGGGTATCCGGTTTGGCTACATCCAGAATCTCCACCCCCCTGACCAGCGTGTCACGAAGCAGCGGCAACCGCAGTTTCTGGTTGGCATCCATGCTGACCTGCAACTTAATCTTGGCCTGTTCTCCAATCAGCAGCTGGAGGGAATCGATAGTCGCTTCCACCGTCACCGACTGGGCTTTCAGTCCGGATACTCCGCACAAAATCAGCACCGCGCAGCAACATGCCTTCATCATTTTCGTACAATATAATAAAAAATGTCTCATGTCAACTGTCAGTTTCGTTTAGCAAATAAATTCAACAACGCCTTCACATAATCCTGGTCCGTACGGACAGACACCGAGTCCACATTGCTGTGGGTAAAGGTTTCGTTCAGCTTCTGCTGTCTTTCCTTCCACCAGGCGTGGTGTGCATTCCGCAGCGCCTTGGAAGAAGTGTCAATCCACTGTTCATGACCCGTTTCCGCATCGCGTACCAGCATCAGGCCCACATCGGGAAGCTCTTCCAGCCGGCGGTCGTACACCTGTACCGCCACCACATCGTGCTTCCGGTTGGCAATGGTCAACGCATTCTGGAAGTCCCGGTCGTCGATAAAATCGCTGAGGATGAACGCCGTACAACGTTTCTTCAACACATTCGTCAGGTACTCGATGGCACACTGCAGATTGGTCCGCTGGCTTTCGGGCTTGAAATCAAGCAGCTCACGGATAATATACAAGATGTGCTTGCGTCCTTTCTTGGGAGGGATGAATTTCTCAATCCGGTCGGAAAAGAAAATCACACCAATCTTATCGTTGTTCTGGATGGCAGAAAAAGCAAGCGTGGCGGCAATTTCCGTCACCATATCCTTCTTCAGCTGCTTGATGGTACCGAAATCCAGACTGTTGGACACGTCCACCAGCAACATGACCGTCAGTTCACGTTCCTCCTCAAAGACTTTCACGAATGGTTTGTCGAAGCGAGCGGTCACATTCCAGTCTATATCGCGCACGTCGTCCCCAAACTGATATTCGCGGACTTCGGAGAACGCCATACCCCGACCCTTGAAGGCCGAATGATACTGGCCGGCAAAAATATTGCTCGAAAGTCCCCTCGTCTTGATTTCAATCTGACGGACACGCTTTAAAAGTTCACTTGTCTCCATTCCTTTAGTATTTGACCGTGCCCCTGCGGAATCGGCCGAGGAACACGGTTGAATCGTTTATAATCTATGCAGCTTTCCGCTGCGGATAAAAGCCGACGGGAGCACTCTCCTCCCCGTCTGCCACGGTTTCAGGCACCCGGGTATCAGGGCACTTCCACCTTGTTCAGGATCTTGCTGACGATTTCGTCGGAAGTCACGTTGGTAGCTTCTGCCTCGTAAGTCAGCCCGATACGGTGACGGAGCACGTCGTGAGCCACAGCACGCACATCTTCCGGAATCACATACCCACGGCGCTTGATAAAGGCATAGCTGCGGGCAGCCAGTGCCAGGTTGATAGACGCACGCGGAGAACCGCCGAAGCCAATCAGGCCCTTCAGGTCTTTCAAGTCATATTTTTCCGGGTAACGGGTAGCGAACACGATGTCGGCGATATACTGCTCGATCTTTTCATCCAGGTACACCTGACGCACTACCTCACGAGCCGCGATGATATCTTCCGCCTTCAGAATCGGACGGATTTCCACACGTTCGCCGGAGATGTTCTGACGGACAATCTTCTTTTCCTCTTCCAGCTTCGGATAGTCGATGATGACCTTCAGCATGAAACGGTCCACCTGAGCTTCCGGCAGCGGATAAGTTCCTTCCTGTTCAATCGGGTTCTGCGTAGCCATTACCAGGAAAGGTTTCGGCAAAGCGAAAGTCTGTTTACCCAGTGTCACCTGACGTTCCTGCATGGCCTCGAGCAAGGCACTCTGTACTTTCGCCGGGGCACGGTTGATTTCATCGGCCAATACGAAATTGGCGAAGATAGGTCCCTTGTTGGCGATGAACTGTTCATCCTTCTGACTGTAAATCATCGTACCGATGATATCGGCCGGCAGCAAATCAGGAGTAAACTGCACACGACTGTATTTGGAGTCGATCAATGAAGCCAGGGTCTTGATGGCCAATGTTTTTGCCAGACCCGGCACACCTTCCAGCAGGATATGTCCGTCGGAAAGCAACCCGATCAACAAAGATTCGATGAGGTGTTTTTGACCTACGATTACCTGATTCATTCCTTCCATCAGGTTGGTTACGAATGCGCTCTGGCGTTCGATACGTTCGTTTAATTCACGAATGTCAATAGCTTCAGCCATAATTTTCTTCTATTTTAGTTCCTATTTTTTTCATTAAAAAAAGCCCTTTCGATACCTATGCCTAAAAGGACACCCCAAAATTAAGGCATTCCATTAACAGGCACAATAAATTTTGATAAAAAAATATAGACTGCTTTCCCCTTTTAAGGCTTATTGAACTAAAGAAAATTAAAAAGGCCCTGTTTGCATACGAACAGGGCCTTCCTTTATTTTTTAGGAGTCAGCTGCGGAATCTGAATGGTCGTCCCCACCGGCACATTGTCCGGATTCTTGATAATCGACTTGTTATGCTTCACCAGGTAGGGCCACAGTTTCTTGTTGCCATAGAACTTCAGAGCCACCCGCACCAGGCTTTCTCCCGGACGGAGCGTATAGGAAGTCTGCGTACCTGTAATCTGATATTCCACCGTGTCGGCCAGCGTTTCCCGCTTGGCCGGTACGGCAGCTGTTTTTTCTGCCTTTTCCGGTTTCTCCGGCGCCCCGGGCACTACCTTTTCTTTGTTCACCGTATCCGAAGGCTGCACCTGGGAAGAATCCACTTTAGCCGTCAAGGTATCTGCCACCTGCACCGAATCCGGTACGACAGGCACCGGCTTCTGCTTTCCTTCCTGCTGCATCAGATATTCCACCACCTCTTCCGGCACATACCGCCGTCCGGAAGTCAACGCCCAAGTAATCAGTCCTCCGATAAAGATTCCGACCAGCAACACCGAAGCAATCATGCACCACGGGAAATGCCGTTCCTTTTCCCCCCTTTTCACCGGTTCTACGGTCTCCGCAGCCTGTTCAGCCACAGATTTTTCCGGAACCTCGTCCGTTTCTGGAGTTGTGTCGGTTATCGGTTCTTCCTGCAACTCTTCGTTTTTCCTTTCCGGGGCAGTCACGTCGGTTTCTGAAACCGTCCCTTCCTGCACAACCGCTTCCGTATCCGCCGGTTCCTCTTTTTCTTCCACCGACGGGGCTACCGCTATTTCCGGACACGCTTCCTCCGGTTTCTGCTCTGGAGAAGAAGACACGTTTTCCACCGTTTCTTCCGCCACATCAGACTCCACTTCCTCTTCCGTTCCATCCGGCAATCCGCCTTCTTCCGGGAGGTCGGCAAAATGCACTTCATCCTTGAGCAAAACCGACTGGAAATGTGCAAAAGGCTTGTTGATCTGGTCCCGCAATCCCGCTTCCGGGATAAACGATACACGGGTATGTCCCTTGATTTCAATGGCCTCCCCCGTATTCACATCCACGCTTTTCCGGGCCTCGATATTGATAAGCTTAAACGTGCCCAGCCCTTTCACCTTTACATACTTGTCGCGTGCCAAGGCTTCCTCAATCAAGGCAAGGAACTCCTTCACAAACAGCTCCGCATCTGCCTCATTCCACTGGCATTTGCGGGCAAACAATTCCACAAGTTCTTGTAAGGTTATTTTCTCATTCATCGGGCGAAACGTTTTTAAATTTCTCCTTCAGCACCGTACTCGGTTTGAAAGACAGCGTCAGTTTGGGAGGTACCAGAAAACGCTGCCGGGTGACAGGATTCACAGAAATACGCTCCATCTTCTTCTTCACCTCAAACGTACCGAAACCTTGCAGGCTGACCGTCTTGTCATCCTGCAAAGCCTGCGACATACATTCGGCAAGCGAAGCGACCAAAGAAGCCGTCTCCTTCCCCGGCTTGTTCACGCGACGGGAAAGTTCCTCTATGAATTCCTTGTTTGTCATTCTATTTCACTATTCTTGCATACAAATCAAAATCGTCCGCATCATACACCTTCACGCGGTGGAAAGTACCGGTCTTCAGGCGATGTTCACCTGCTTCAATCAAGACCTCCGGATCCACCTCCGGCGAGTCGAACTGCGTACGGCCGATATAATAGTCCCCTTCTTTCCGGTCGATGATGACCTTGAATTCCTGTCCGATTTTCTGGTGCGCCAGCTCAGCCGAAATTTCCTGCTGTAAGGCCATCAGCTCGTCCAGACGCTGCTGCTTCACCTCGTGCGGGATTTCATCCTTGTAATGTTTGGCCGAATAAGTGCCTTCTTCTTCCGAATAAGCAAATGCACCCATGCGTTCAAAGCGGGCCTTGCGCACGAATTCCTTCAGTTCTTCAAAGTCCTGCTCTGTTTCTCCGGGATGCCCCACCATCAGCGTGGTACGCAGGTGAATACCCGGCACCTCCTGGCGGAACTTCTCAATCAGCCGGTAGGTTTCTTCCTTGGTCACATGACGGCGCATCTTCTCCAGCATGTTGTCGCTGATGTGCTGCAAGGCAATGTCCATGTACTTGCACACGTTGTCATTCTCCCGCATCACCCGGAACAAGTCTTCCGGGAAATGAGCCGGATAAGCATAATGCAAACGAATCCATTCCACGCCCGGGATGTGCGCCATCTGCTCAATCAGCTCCGGCAGCATCTGTTTCTTGTACAAGTCCACGCCGTAATACGTCAGCTCCTGCGCGATGACCTGAAATTCTTTCACCCCTTCCGACACCAGCAAACGCACCTCGTCCAGAATCTCTTCCATCGGACGGGACACATGCTTTCCGGTAATGATAGGAATGGCACAATACGCACATTTGCGGTCGCAGCCTTCCGAAATCTTCAGATAGGCATAATGCTTGGGAGTCGTCAGGTGACGCTCGATGGAAAACTCCGAATGATACGCCTTGCCCAAGTCGGCCAGCAGTTCATTCCAGTTGAACTTCCCATAAAACTTGTCCACCTGCGGAATCTCCATCTGCAAGTCCTTCAGGTAACGTTCCGAAAGACAACCCATGACGTAGAGTTTCTTCAGCCGTCCTTCTTCCTTGGCCTGGCAGAACTCCAGTATCATGTTGATAGACTCTTCCTTGGCATCGCCAATAAAACCGCACGTATTGATAACGGCTATTTCTCCCTGAGGGTGTGCACTGTCGTGCGTCACTTTGTATCCGTTGGCCTCCAGCTGCTTCATCAGCTTTTCAGAGTCCACCAGATTCTTTGAACACCCTAATGTAATAATATCAATTGTATTCTTTCTCATTTTTCTGTGGTTGGGCCAAACAATGAATCCACGAATTCCCGGCGACGGAATATCTGCAGGTCCTCCATTCCTTCTCCCAGCCCGATGTATTTCACCGGAATCTTGAACTGGTCAGAAATACCGATTACCACACCTCCCTTGGCAGTACCGTCGAGTTTGGTAATGGCCATCGCCGTCACCTCCGTGGCCAGCGTAAACTGTTTGGCTTGTTCAAACGCATTCTGTCCGGTAGAACCGTCGAGCACCAGCAGCACCTCATGCGGTGCATCGGGAACCACCTTCTTCATCACATTCTTGATTTTGGTCAGCTCGTTCATCAAGCCGATTTTGTTATGCAGACGGCCTGCCGTATCGATGATTACGACATCCGCATGGTTAGCCACAGCCGAACTCAACGTGTCGAAAGCCACCGAAGCCGGATCGGCCCCCATTTTCTGTTTGATGACAGGCACGCCTACCCGTTCGCCCCAGATATCCAGCTGCTCCACGGCGGCTGCACGGAACGTGTCGGCTGCACCCAGATAGACTTTCTTTCCTGCCTTCTTGAACTGATAAGCCAGCTTTCCGATGGTCGTAGTCTTTCCCACTCCGTTCACACCCACTACCATGATTACATACGGTGTCTTGCCTTGGGGAACGTCAAAATCCGCCGTATCCACCGAATTGTTCTCCATCAGCAATGCGGCGATTTCTTCGCGAAGAATATTATTCAGCTCCTGCGTATTCACATACTTGTCTTTCGATACCCTGGCTTCTATGCGCTTGATAATATTCAACGTAGTTTCCACTCCTACATCAGACGTAATGAGCACTTCCTCCAGATTGTCCAGCACCTCGTCGTCTACCTTCGATTTTCCAGCCACTGCACGCGCAATCTTGCTGAATACACTCTCCTTGGTTTTAGACAATCCTTTGTCTAACGTCTCTTTTTTTTCCTTTGAGAAAAAACTAAAAAATCCCATACAACATAACTTTTATCAGTTTCTGACACAAAGATATAACTATTCTCGTTCACACACAAAAAAAGTTCCTTCCATCTTTTGAATGAAAGGAACTTTTATTTAGCATTTTATATTTGACTCGCTAAATTATTTCTTGAAGAAGTCCTGAACTTTATCGTTAGGAACCATCTGTTCGTCAAAAACGTAAGCACCTGTTTTCGGAGACTTAACCATTTTGATAACCTTAGTATAAGAACGGCCTTCTTTACCTGTCTGAAGGGTTGCGACTGTTTTCTTTGCCATGGTCTGTTATTATTTAATTTCTTTATGAACTGTTACTCTTTTCAAAATAGGATTGTACTTTTTCAGTTCCAATCTTTCAGTGGTATTTTTTCTGTTCTTTGTTGTAATATAACGAGAAGTTCCCGGCATACCACTATCCTTCATTTCTGTGCATTCAAGGATTACCTGTACTCTGTTTCCTTTAGCTTTCTTAGCCATAGTCTTTCTCTCCTTTTAATTAACCAATAATTTTGATAGTTTTCCAATCACAATAGCCTTTTGCCACTGCTTCATTCAGCGCTGCATCCAGGCCTTTTTTGTTAATAACTCGCAAGCCGTTAGCACAGATATTCAGGCTAATCCAGCAATCCTGTTCTACATAGTAGAATTTCTTAGTAAACAAGTTCACATCAAAAGTTCTTTTCGTTCTTCTCTTAGAGTGTGAAACGTTGTTGCCTATCAAGGCTTTCTTTCCGGTAATTTGACAAATTTTCGACATTTCTATCTAGTTTTTATAGTTTTATTCCATGGTTCTCTCAAACGGAGTGCAAAGTAAGTGATTTTATTTTACATAAACAAATCTTTCACCAATAAATTGCACTTTTACCCCTCATTTTCTTGATTTTGACACAATTCCAGCAATAATTGCAGGGTTTTGGCCGTTGCAGCCTGGATATTTTTCTCGCGACCTTCGTCTTCACTCAACAAAGCCGTAAGCACCTTTTCTTTCGAACCGGCAGCCACCCAGATGGTACCGACCGGCTTTTCCGGAGTGCCTCCCGCAGGTCCGGCGATGCCCGATGTAGCTACGGCATAATCCGTATCCAGGACTTCAATGGCTCCTCTTACCATTTCCACCACGGTTTCTTCACTTACAGCCCCATATTTTTCCAATGTTTCTGCATTCACATGCAGGTGATTCACTTTCACCTCATTTGAATAGGCGATGATTCCACCTTTATAGAAACGAGAACTACCTGGGATAGCAGTTATGATGGCAGCCACGTTACCAGCCGTACAGCTTTCAGCGGTAGCCAATGTAAAACCTTCTCTCCAGAAGATTTCACTTATCTCCTTACTTAGTGTTTTGGTTTCTACTGACATAATCTCTTTTTTCTAAATTGTTACTTAATGGTTACCCGTGAATAAGCGGGCTTGTCTATCGTGCAAAAATCCTTGTCCAAAAATTTATAGTATCCCGTAATGGCAATCATGGCCGCATTATCGGTGGTGTAGCCGAATTTCGGGATGAAGATGTTCCAGCCATACTTCTTGGCATGTTCACGGAAAGCGTTGCGGAGTCCGTTGTTGGCCGAAACGCCCCCTGCCACGGCCACTTCCTTGATACCCGTATCCTTCACCACCTTACGCAGCTTGTCCATCAGGATGTCCACAATGGTCTTCTCCAACGAAGCAGCCAGGTCGGTCTTGTGATGCTCTACAAAATCCGGATCTTCCTTTACCCATTCCTTGAGCGAATACAAGAAAGAGGTCTTCAAACCACTGAAACTGTAATTATAGCCCGGGATATGCGGTTTGCTGAAGGTATAGGCATTCGGGTTGCCCTGACGTGCCAGCTTGTCGATAATCGGTCCGCCGGGATAGCCCAGTCCCATCACCTTGGAACATTTGTCGATGGCCTCTCCTGCCGCATCGTCGATAGTCTGTCCCAGCACCTCCATGTCGTTGTAGGCATTCACACGGATAATCTGTGAATTTCCGCCCGATACCAACAGACAGATAAAAGGCAGGCTCGGCTGTACATTCTCGCCGTCCGGTTCCTTGATAAAATGCGCCATCACATGTCCCTGCAAATGGTTCACCTCCACCATCGGGATACCCAGCGCACGGGCAAACCCTTTGGCAAACGACACCCCTACCAGCAAGGAACCCATCAGTCCCGGTCCGCGGGTAAAAGCCACCGCGCTCAATTCTTCCTTGGTCACCCCGGCCCGTTTCAACGCCTCGTGCACCACCGGCACAATGTTCTGCTGATGCGCCCGCGAAGCCAGTTCCGGCACCACCCCCCCATATGCTTCGTGTACCGCCTGACTGGCAATCACGCTGGAAAGCAGTACCCCGTCCTTGATTACCGCAGCCGAAGTATCATCACAAGAAGATTCTATTCCTAATATTATCGTACTCATAAAATGTCCTTATACCTTAAATATATTAATGCGTCAATATTTCAAGACCCTGCTCCGTCATCACGAAAGTATGCTCCCACTGCGCAGAAGGAAGTTCATCTTCCGTCACTACGGTCCAGCCGTCTTCTTCATCAATAAACACTTCCCAGGTTCCCATGTTGATCATCGGCTCGATGGTAAACACCATGCCCGGTACGAGCAGCATACCCGTACCCTTCTTGCCGAAGTGCTCCACATCCGGCTCCTCGTGGAATTCCAGTCCCACCCCGTGGCCACACAAGTCGCGCACTACCGAGAAACCGTTCTTCTTGGCATGTTTTTCAATGGCATGGCCGATATCGCCCACAAAACTGAAGGGCTTGGCCGCCTCCATACCGATTTCCAGACACTCTTTAGCCACACGGACCAGTTTCTCTTTCTGGGGAGTGGTTTTCCCGATGATAAACATACGGGATGCATCCGCATAATACCCGTCCAGAATCGTCGTACAGTCCACGTTGATGATATCGCCTTCTTCCAGGATTTCTTCCTCGTTCGGGATACCGTGGCACACCACTTCATTGATGGACGTGCAACAGCTTTTCGGAAAACCTTCATAGCCCAGACACGCCGGGATAGCCCCATGATCCTTTGTGTATTCATACACCAGCTTGTCAATCTCTGCCGTACTCATTCCGGCATGGATTTCTTTTTCCACCAAATCAAGCACCCCTGTATTGATGACCCCGCTGCGACGGATGCCTTCAATCTGCTCCGGAGTCTTGATCAACTGGCGAGTCGGAACCAAATGGCCTCTGTCCTGATAATACAGCACCTTCTTGTCCAGTTCGGTCAACTCCGCTCCTTTAGGAACCTTCCAGTTTATTTTATGTCTTCTCATAACTTTCATTTTTACCTGACGCAAAGTTATAAGAAAAAAATGGAATAGGATACGGTATGAAGAATAAAAATACCTCTCCGTCCAAGAAAGACTTGTCACATTTCTGTAATACCACCCCAAAAATCCCGGAAATGTTCATAAAATGCCACATATAGCATAAATTTGACAACCAAAAAACTTGCTATCGCAACAAAATATTTATATCTTCGCCCTGACAGTAAACAAATAAAATAATTTAAATTCAAAAACTATGATGGACAAGACTCAAATTGGGACAAATGCCGGGATTGTCTGGAAGCTGCTTTCCGACAACGCACATTGGGAATACGAGAAACTGAAAAAAGAATCCGGATTGTCCGACAGAGATTTGAATGCCGCAATAGGATGGCTGGCACGCGAAGACAAAATAGATTTCGACATCGACGAAAAGGAATACCGCTTATTCTTGCATGTCAACGTCTATATTGGCTGACAAAAAGGCCATTGAATATAACTGAACGTACATTCAATGGCCTTTTTCGCCCCTTTTTATTATAACGTCACACAATCCGGTTCACCGTAATGTCGGGAAAATCATGCAGCATCATCAGAAGCAACCCTTCTTCATTCGCCCGCTTGGCCCGTATCACCATCGAGATGCGGTACATCTCCCGTCCGTCCTCATACACCTTGTTCATCTCATACGAAGCAATCTGGAAACCGCCTGAACTGAACCGGGCCGACACATCTTTCAGCACGCCGGGATTTCCCGCCGTAAATTCAATAATCATGTTCCGCATGCCCACACTCTTGAAGCAATAGCTGAGTACCTCCAGTCCGGCCAGCGCCAGCAGTGTGGCCAGAACACCAATCAGATACATACCCGCTCCGATGGCCAGTCCGATGCCCGCAGTAGCCCACACCCCTGCCGCCGTAGTCAGTCCGCGGACCACTTGCTTCTGCAAGAGGATAATGGTTCCGGCCCCGATAAAGCCGATGCCGCTGACTACCTGGGCCGCCAAGCGGCTCGGGTCCAACCGCACCAAATCTTTCTCCAGCACATCCATGAAACCATATTGAGACACAATCATCATCAACGCACTTCCCAAGGCCACCAGAAAATGGGTCCGGTAGCCGGCTTCCTTTGCCCGGTATTCACGCTCCAGACCGATGAGTACTCCCATCAGGCCTGCCACGAACAACCTTAAAGAAAAATCTACGTAAATATTCATATACTTTCCGTTATCAACTTTCTTGCGAAAGATACGAAAAATTTGATAGTTTTCCAAAGGGAAGCGTAATCTATGAATAGGTGAAAGACTGACTACGCGATTATTTACTCATTTATACACTAACTTCTTCAAAAAACAATCATTCTTACTCGTTACACTTTAACGATTTTTTCAATGCTAAACCTTTTTCAGTAAGACGATATTTTTGGTTCTGACTATTAGGCCTTTCTGGTATAGTCAACTCTACATAATCATTCTTAATAGCCGGAAGCAAATAATCCGTTCTAAAATAATCTCTATTCTTTATTGACAGCAATTCCTGCAATTCCGAACGCCCTTTCTCTCCGACTAATACAGAAATGAGTTTTTTAACTTGTACACTTGCATGGTCACTTGCATGGTCACTTGCATGGTCACTTGCATGGTCACTTGCATGGTCACTTATAGGAAAAGTTATACGGATAAAATTATCAGTAAACTTAAAACAATCTTCACTGTATGCCCTCAGAATACGAGGTATACCAGATCCTAACGACTCCACCAACTCCAAATCACGATAAATTCTCATCAACTCCTTATTACGAGGAATTGATATGCCATTGAAAAACTCCTCTTTGGAAAGAGACTCCGGCAAACGACCCGCCGAAGTTATCTCAAGTCTGTCAGGAAATATCTCAAATTTAGGTGGTACCTCAAATGAATAATCATTATGTACTATTGCATTGATAACGGCTTCACGCAGAGCGACTTTATTCCACAGTGGGGTTTCAATGCGCTCCATAGGCGTTATAGTAGCGGCAATTTTGTTTTCAATATCCAGTTTTGCCAACACGCTTTTGGTCGCTTTAATAAGCGAACAATATCCGTACTCATTATTCTCTATCAAATCACAACGGTCAAGACTTGAATACTTTGCCACTTTAATCGAATTACCATTCTCATCTGCTAAAAGATAAGCTACATAATTAAACTTTCCATTTTCAGTAAGTAACTCCAATGTCCGTTTGAAATTCTCGCTGAGCCTCTTACCACGTTCATCATAATAAATACGCAGCTGCTCAAAGCTCAAATCCTGCCGATTGGACACAATACGTCCAATGGAGTTGCGCGTTCGCATAGCAAACAAACGATCAATCTGCTCTTGAGGCATGGGTTCTGCCGATGTTCCCACACGTATATAAACACCTCGCGGAGTCATACCATATTTTGTCTTAAAATACGGCTTCTCTATTCCGCTTGCCACTGTAACCTTAACAATACTACACCCATCCTTTTGCTCCTCGGCAATATCAAATAAACCCATCGCAGAAGGAGAGATATTATGTTTAATACGATCTTTCAATCTCAGCATACAGTCATCCACATCACTTACACCCACCGTAGAGCCATCCTTATCAATGCCGATATATATGTATCCACCTTCCTTATAATTAAGAAATGCCACTACCTCCTTCTCGACATCAAGCTCAGGAGTTAATTCTCTTTTATATTCTATGCGATTAGTTTCTGTCATATATTTTTAAACAAATTCATTTTCTAATTCATACATATTGTATAAGTGATATCAATTGATATAAACATTAACCTATACCAACCCTCATCACCTGGATATATGGTAAATTAATTCATGTTACACGCACTCTATGACTCACCATGACTGCCATTCGCTTTAATCCATTCTATTCATTTACAAGATACTTTTTAATAGCTTCTGGCTTTTGGATATACATTCGTCTAATATCATAATTAGGCTACTTAAATTATTAGATAAACGTCTTTTAGACTTATTTATCACCCGTTCTGCCTTCGGTAAAATGTCTATAGATTTTTTAAAACTCACAATACCAGATTTTGCATTTATATTTAATTTATCATAATCAACTCTTAGCTGTTTTAACCTCGCAATCTCACTTTTTACGATTTGTACATCAAACATATAGGGCACATTATTAGCATATAGTACAAATGTAGTGATTAAATATGAAACAATATATCTCTACTTAAATGTTTTTGGTTTCTATATCACATTACTACTAGCATTTCTTTTTGCTCTTAAATAGAGATCAAAGAAACAATCAGTTAACTGTCAATCTCTATTAATAATAAATTACCCTTATCGTATTTTTACCTGCCAAGTTCCACAAAATAGCACTTACAACTTTATTTCTGTAAGCTCCCCAATCCATACCCCCATCCGCCCTCTCATTTTCTACATCCCGCGTCCGGAAACCGTACGTTTCTGCCCGCGGAAACATACGTTTCCCGACTGAAAAACCTACGTTTCCGCCCCGAGAAACGTAGAAAAACAGGAAGCGTTTTTCCGCCTGTGCCCTTGCCTTTTCAAGACCACAAAGCCTCATTTTCACCCAGCATCCCCTCTACCTCACCACTTGCGCCACGTTTCCGCTCCCGCATTTTCGCAATTACACTTTTTTCCGTACTTTTGCACCCGATTCACAGTACTATTTTATGAAATACAAACTATTAGCATTAGACCTCGACGGTACGCTTACCAACTCGAAAAAAGTAATCACCCCTCACACCCGGGAAACGCTTCTCAAAGCACAGGAAAAAGGAGTAAAAATCATACTGGCTTCTGGACGGCCCACCTACGGCATCGTGCCTCTGGCCGAACAGCTGGAGCTTCAGAAATACGAAGGATACATCCTGGCCTATAACGGCGGGGAAATCACCGACTGGAAGACCAAGGAAGTGATATGCAAGAACCTTCTCGACCCGGAGGTACTTCCCTACCTGTATGAATGTGCCAAGAAGAACGATTTCGCCATCGTGACCTACGACGGGGAATATGTGCTGACCGAAAAGCCCGACGATGAATACGTGCTGAAAGAGGCGCTGCTCAACGTGATGAAAATCAAGAAGGTGGACAACTTCCTGGAGGCCGTGAAACCTCCCATTGCCAAATGCCTGATTGTGGGCGATCCTACCCGCCTGGCAGTACTGGAAAAAGAAATGTACGACCACCTGAAAGACCGCATGGGCGTGTTCCGCTCCGAGCCTTATTTCCTGGAACTGGTGCCGAAGGGCATCGACAAGGCCCTGTCGCTGGCGGGTATGCTGGAAAAGATTGGGGTGTCGCGCGAAGAAATGATTGCCATCGGCGACGGATTCAATGACCTGTCCATGATTAAATACGCCGGACTGGGGATTGCCATGGCCAACGCGCAGGACGTGGTAAAAGAAAACGCCGACTTCATCACTCTGTCGAATGAGGAAGACGGCGTGGCGTATGCGGCAGAAAAATTCATTCTGTCTTAGGCTTCCGGTCGAAGAACGGATTCTTGGAGGATGCGCTCACGGGGATGGCATACACCTGGGTGCATCCGTCCAGCCAGTCGAGTTGCTGGGCTGCCAGTCCGGCCGAGAACATGACCCGCGTATCCACCCGATGGTCGGCGGCTACGGAGCAGGCCGACCCGATGGCGATGCCTACATCCACACTGTTGATGGCGCAAGGCACTCCTTCCTTGCGGCTGGCGCAGGTGTCATACCCGCAATGTCCGCAATCCAACCCCTGCGGATGTGAATGGGTGCCTATCAACACAATGCACTCCGCCTGCAGGATATTGTCGGCGTCCCGCAGGAAGAATTTAAACCCATTGTCTTCATACATCTGCTTCATCGTGTCCGACAGGATGCGGATGTTGCTTTCCGTCACCATGGCCACCTCTATGATGTCCACGCCCTTCCCCTTGGGGGCCGTGCGGGCGGCTGTCATCATCTGCTGTGCCACCTGCAACACTTGTTCATGGCGGCTGTCTCTTTCATTCAGTATCATATCTCCTTCAAGTTAAAACATATACAATAAAAAAAGGGTTATATCTGAGTTCCTCTGCCTGTGAGCTTCGGATACTCTAAATATAACCCTTTTCAAAATAAATCACCAAAGGATTTATTTCTTTTTTCCTTTTTTCAGGTCATTTTCATGAATGGCCTCTTCTACTTGATAAGCCGGCGCATGTTTTTTATGCATGCCTTTCGGTTTTTTATTACCTGCAGCTCCCATAGTAAAAACCTCCTTTCAAAGTCCTTTAAAAAGTCAAACAATATAATTTATTATTTCAATAAATCCAGTTGTTTGAAGCACTTGATTAATTTTTCAATGGCGAAGTCCACCTGTTCCTTGGTATGAGTAGCCATCAGTGCAAAGCGCACCAGTGTGTCCTGCGGTGCACAGGCAGGTGGGATTACCGGATTGATGAAGACACCTTCATCGAAGGCCAGCTTGGTCACTTCGAAGGTCTTGTCCGTATCGCGCACATACAACGGAATAATCGGACTTTCCGTATCGCCGATTTCAAAGCCGGCTTCACGGAAGCTCTTCAACGCATAGTTGGTAATCTTCCACAAGTTCTGCTGACGTTCCGGTTCGGTCTTGAAAATATGGATGGCCTCTCTGGCGGCAGCAGTAGCAGCCGGTGTGTTGCTGGCCTGGAAGATATAAGAGCGGGCATTGTGACGCAACCAGTTGATGACGTCCTTGTCACCGGCCACGAAACCACCGATGGATGCCAGTGACTTACTGAACGTACCCATAATCAGGTCGATGTCGTCCGTTACGCCGAAGTGGTCGCATACGCCGCGGCCTTCCCGACCGAAGACACCCAGTCCGTGGGCTTCGTCCACATAGATGCTGGCATTGTATTTTTTCTTCAGGCGGACAATTTCCGGCAGGTTGGCCAGGTCGCCTTCCATGGAGAACACGCTGTCCACTACAATCAGTTTCACAGCGTCCGGTTCGCATTTCTGGAGTTCTTTCTCCAAAGCCTCCATGTCATTATGCTTGTATTTCAGCTGAGTGGCAAAAGAAAGACGGCGTCCGTCTACGATAGATGCGTGGTCGCGGTCGTCGCAAATGATGTAGTCGCCACGTCCGGCCAACTGAGGAATCACGCCTTCATTTACGGTAAAACCTGTGGAGAAGCAAAGTGCTTCATCTTTTCCTACGAATTCGGCCAACTCTTTTTCCAGCTGCACGTGGATATCAAGTGTTCCGTTCAACAGACGGGAACCGGCACATCCCGTACCGTATTTGCGAGTCGCTGCAATGGCCGCGTCAATAATTCTTTGGTCGTGAGTCAAGCCCATGTAAGAGTTTGAACCAAACATCAGCACCTTTTTTCCGTCCATCATCACCTCTGTGTCCTGTGCGCTGTCAATCTCACGGAAATAAGGGTAAACGCCTCTTTCCATATACATCTGAGGCAATCTGAATTTACTAAATTTTTCTTGTAATAATCCCATATTTTAAGTATCTGGTAAGCACCCCGGCTTACGTTAAACTTTATCACTTTGCAACCGTATTGTCACATCGTTTTTACTAAGAACGTGCAAAGATACAAAAAACTCCAAAACCCGACACAAATCGCCTAAAAAAATTGGTTTTGTGTTTAATTATCCCCAAAAATATCCTTCAAATATGAAAGATAATATTATTTTTGTGCTCCCAAATTCTAAATCTGACTTATGGATCCGAAAAAGCGAATCATCTTTGTGGTAAACCCCATATCCGGAACCCACGGAAAGGAATTCATACTGAAGCTCATCGAGCGGGAACTGGACACGTCGAAATATGAATATTCCATCCGAAAGACCGAATATGCCGGACATGCTTCCGAGATAGCCGCACAGGCTGCCGCGGAAGGAGCAGATATCGTGGTGGCTATCGGTGGAGACGGAACCATCAACGAAATAGGACGGGCGCTCATCCATACGGACACGGCCATGGGAATCATCCCCTGCGGTTCGGGAAACGGACTGGCGCGCCATCTGCACATCCCCATGGAGCCCAAAGGAGCCATCAACGTGCTGAATGTCGGACGGGTCAAGACCATCGACTACGGAATTATCGACAACCGTCCCTTCTTCTGTACGTGCGGAGTGGGATTCGACGCTTTCGTGAGCCTGAAATTTGCGGATTCCGGGAAAAGAGGATTGCTCACCTACCTGGAAAACACCTTGCACGAGAGTCTTACGTACCAGCCGGAGACGTATGAGATTGAGAATTCAGCGGGCACCGTCCGCTACAAGGCTTTTCTGATTGCCTGCGCCAACGCGTCACAATATGGAAACAATGCCTACATCGCCCCGCAGGCTTCCCTGACCGACGGGATGATGGACATCACCATTCTGGAGCCTTTCACGGTGCTGGATGTGCCTTCGCTTTCCATCCAGCTGTTTACACGGACGCTCGACCAGAACAGCCGTATCAAGACGATGAAAGACAAGAGTATCATCATCCACCGGGAAAAGGAAGGGGTGTTCCACTTCGACGGCGACCCGGCCATGGGAGGAAAAGACCTGAAGGTGGAAATCATCCATCAGGGACTGCATGTCATCGCTCCGATCCGGCCGAAGCGTATGCCGTCGCCCCCTCTGAACATCCTGCAACATTTCACTGATTTCATCGGCCGACGTCCGTTTACCGAGACCATCGCCCAGAAGCACCGCCAGCTCCTGATGCTGAACCAGCATATTCTGAGAAGGCTTTCCAAGAAATAACTCTCCCGGCCCTACAAGGCCAGATAGAACGGCTTGGCCAGTGCTTCAAACTCCGGCGTATAGACGTGACGCTCCATTTCAATGGCCAGATGGCAGGTTTCGGTCTGCACACAAGCCGACTTGACAAAGGACATCAGTACCCGTTTGGGAGGAAGTCCGGCACGGGGATGTACCCATGTCTGACGCGAGAGAGACAGCCCTTGTTTCAAAGCCAGCGCCACAAAATCGAAGGCGGCAGTAGCCGGAAGTATCACCGAAAAGCAGCCTTCGTTTGAGAGCAAAAAGGCGACTTCTGCCAAAAGTGCCCCAAAATCCAATTCATCGGTATGCCGGGCCGTATTCCGCTGGGCATGAGGACATTTCACCGCTTCCACGAAATAGGGAGGATTCGATACAATCGCATCAAAACGGTCTTTCCAGTCTTCCGGTGCCTGCCGGATGTCCAGCTGAGTCACTTCCATCCGGTCGGCCCAAGGCGAACGGGCCACGTTCTCCCGCGCCTGTTCCACGGCGGCTCCGTCAATGTCGACCGCCGTCACGAAAGCCTGTGGGTTCCGCTGGGCCAGCATCAGGGCAATCAGTCCGCTCCCGGTACCGATGTCCAAGATACGGGCGGCTCCGTCCACCTGTGCCCAGGCACCCGCCAACACTCCGTCCGTGCCCACTTTCATGGCACATTTATCGTGAAAAACTACAAACTGTTTGAACTGAAAAAAAGGATTCGGCATAGCTTCTTACTCAAATTTTGCGCCAAAAATACGGAAATCCTCTCAGAAAGTGGTCTCACCTCATATTATTTTTAAATAATAAACAGGTATTTGAAGTAAATAGTTTCCAAATTAGGCGCGGAATGATTACCTTTGTGCCGTTTTGAACAATAAAAAACCTTCTTAATTCAGAAGCGAAAAAAATATGGTAAAAAAGACAAAAAACAACGAGATTCTGGTTAGTGCAGAAGGCAAGGATATCCCTATGATGGCCGAAATCGAAACCATTCCTACGGAGGATACCAAGGAAGAAGATTTGACCGGGGAATTGCCCGTCATGCCCCTGCGCAACCTAATGATATTCCCTTCTATCGTCATGCCGATTAACGTGGGACGCCAGCCGACACTGAAGCTGGTGAACCAGGCTCTTCAAAGCAAGGAGCCCATCGTCATCACCACGCAAAAGGTGGGCGAAACGGAGTCACCCAAGCAAAAAGACTTGTTCCCCATCGCCGTCATCGGTAAGGTGCTGCGCGTGTTCGAAATGCCGGGAGGGACCATTACGGCCATCCTTCAGGCCACGGGCCCGAAGGTGAAGCTGGAGGAAATCACTTCCACCCGCCCGTTCCTGCGGGGAAAGGTTTCCGTGATTAAGGAAGACATGCAGGATGAAAAGTCGGACGAGTTCAAGACGCTGATTGACACTTGCAAGGAGCTGAGTGCAAAGGTAATCGAGCTTTCGGACGAGATTTCTCCCGATACGGCTTTTGCCTTGAAGAACCTGGACAACAACGAGGTGCTGGTGAATTTCATTTCGGGCAACTTCCCCTTCCCCATCAACGAGAAGTATGAGCTGTTGCAGATGAACGACCTGAAGTCGCGCCTGTACCGCCTGATTCAGTTATTGAACAAGACCATCCAGCTGGCCACGCTGAAACAGAACATCCAGATGCGTACGCGCGAAGAGCTGGACCGCCAGCAACGGGAATACTTCCTGCAGCAGCAAATCAAGAACATTCAGGACGAACTGGGCAACGGACAGGACGACGAAATCGACGAACTCCAGAAGAAGGGCGAGAAAAAGCTCTGGAAACCGGAAGTGAAGGAGATTTTCGACCGCGAACTGGCCAAGCTGGAGCGCATCAACCCGCAATCGCCCGACTATAACGTGCAGCTGACGTACCTGCAGACGTTGCTTTCCTTGCCGTGGGGTGTATACACCAAGGACGTGATTGACATTCCGAACGCCAAGAAAATTCTGGACAAGGAGCACTACGGACTGGAGAAGGTGAAAGAACGTATTCTGGAATACCTGGCCGTGCTGAAGCTGAAAGGCGACCTGAAATCGCCGATTATCTGCCTCTACGGCCCTCCGGGAGTCGGCAAGACCTCACTGGGACGTTCCATCGCCACGGCCCTGAAGCGGAAATATGTCCGCATGTCACTGGGTGGCGTACACGACGAGGCGGAAATCCGCGGACACCGCAAGACGTATATCGGTGCCATGCCGGGACGTATCATCAAGAGCCTGATCAAGGCGGAGACCTCCAACCCGGTCATCATTCTGGACGAGATTGACAAGCTGAGCAACGACAGCCACGGCGACCCGAGTTCGGCCATGCTGGAGGTGCTCGACCCGGAACAGAACAACACGTTCCACGACAACTATGTGGACATCGACTACGACTTGTCGAGCGTCATGTTCATCGCCACGGCCAACAACCTGGGTACCATCCCTACTCCGTTGCTCGACCGTATGGAGCTGATTGAGGTGAGCGGCTACATCACCGAGGAGAAAATCGAGATTGCCCGCCGCCACCTGATTCCGAAGGAAATGGAAAAGAACGGTTTGAAGAAGGAACACGTGAAGTTCACCAAGCCGGCCATCGAATACATCATCGAGAACTATACCCGTGAAAGCGGTGTGCGCGAACTGGAGAAGAAAATCAGTAAGGTGATGCGGAAAATCGCCCTGGAAATCGCCAGCGGTGAATTTACCGAAACGCACGAACTGAAACCGAAGGACATCGAGAAATTCCTCGGCCCGCAGGAATACTCCCGCGACAAGTACCAGGGCAACGAATATGCCGGCGTGGTGACCGGACTGGCCTGGACGGCGGTAGGCGGCGAAATCCTGTTCGTGGAAACCAGCCTGAGCCGCGGAAAGGGACAGTTGACCCTGACCGGAAACCTAGGTTCCGTGATGAAGGAATCGGCCATGCTGGCACTGGAGTACCTGAAGGCGCACAGCCATCTGCTCGACTTGCCGGAAGGCATCTTCGACAACTGGAACATCCATATCCACGTGCCGGAAGGAGCCATTCCGAAAGACGGTCCTTCTGCCGGTATCACGATGGTCACCTCACTGGCGTCTGCCCTGACCCAGCGGAAAGTGAAGGCCAACCTGGCCATGACGGGCGAAATCACCCTGCGCGGAAAAGTGTTGCCGGTAGGCGGTATCCGCGAAAAGATTCTGGCCGCCAAACGGGCCGGTATCAAGGACATCATCTTGTGTGAGGAAAACCGCAAGGACATCAACGAAATCCAGCCGATGTACCTCACGGGCATGACCTTCCACTACGTGAAGGACATCAAGGAGGTGCTCCGCCTGGCCCTGACCGACGAGAAGGTGGCCGATGCCATTGATTTCACCGTGAAAGAAGACAAAGACAAAAACCAAGAAAACCCAGCACAATGAAGTTTGAGTTACAACATACGGATCCCAAATCGAATGCCCGCGCCGGTCTGATTACGACCGACCACGGGCAGATTGAGACCCCTATCTTTATGCCGGTCGGCACACTCGGTACGGTAAAGGGGGTGCATCTTCACGAACTGAAGAACGACATCAAGGCCCAGATTATCCTGGGAAACACGTATCACCTCTACCTGCGCCCGGGACTCGACATCATTGAGGGGGCCGGAGGACTGCACAAGTTCAACGGGTTCGACCGCCCGATGCTGACCGATAGCGGGGGCTTCCAGGTGTTCTCCCTTTCCGGCATCCGGAAATTGCGCGAAGAAGGCGTGGAGTTCCGCTCGCACATCGACGGGTCGAAACACCTGTTCACTCCGGAACGGGTGATGGACATCGAACGCACCATCGGGGCCGACATCATCATGGCTTTCGATGAATGTGCGCCCGGCACTTCCGACTATGACTATGCCAAGAAGTCGATGGAGCTGACACATCGCTGGCTCGACCGTTGCTGCACCCGTTTCAACGAGACGGAGCCCAAGTACGGCTACAGCCAGTCGCTCTTCCCCATCGTGCAGGGATGTGTGTATCCTGACCTGCGCCGGCGCTCGGCGGAATACATCGCCTCGAAGAATGCCGACGGAAACGCCATCGGCGGACTGGCCGTAGGGGAACCGACGGAGAAGATGTATGAGATGATTGAGGTGGTCAACGAAATATTGCCTACCGACAAGCCCCGCTACCTGATGGGCGTGGGAACTCCGGTCAACATTCTGGAAGGCATCGAACGGGGAGTGGACATGTTCGACTGCGTGATGCCGACCCGCAACGGCCGAAACGGCATGCTCTTCACCAAGGACGGCATCATGAACATGCGCAACAAGAAATGGGAGAACGATTACTCCCCCATCGAAGCCGACGGTGCTTCCTACGTGGACACGATGTACAGCCGTGCCTACCTGCGCCACCTGTTCCATGCCCAGGAGCTGCTTGCCCTGCAGATTGCCTCCATCCACAACCTGGCCTTCTACCTCTGGCTCGTGGGCGAGGCCCGCAAGCACATCATCGCCGGCGACTTCTCTACCTGGAAGCCGATGATGGTGAAACGTTTATCTACCCGATTGTAATTGTAGTTTGATATGAAGCACAATGTGTTCCAGCTGTTCCGTTTCTACCTGAAAGCAGGAAGGGAACAGCTGAAAAAATTAAAAGGAAACCCGTTCAAGAAGAAATGGCTGAAACGGCTCGACAGGTACATCATCGTGAAGTTCCTGGGCACCTATTTCTTTGCCATCGCACTGATTATCTCCATTGCCGTGGTGTTCGACATCAATGAAAACATTGACGACTTCATCAACAACAAGGCGCCCATCAGTGCCATCATCTTCGACTACTACCTGAACTTCATCCCTTACTACACCAACCTGTTCAGCCCGTTGTTCGTGTTCATCGCCGTGATTTTCTTCACGTCGAAGCTGGCGGAGAACTCCGAAATCATCGCCATGTTCTCCACGGGCATGAGTTTCAAGCGGCTCATGGTGCCTTACATGATTTCGGCGGCCATCATCGCCCTGGTCACTTACGTGCTGAGCACGGAGGTCATCCCCACGGGAAGTGTGACGCGACTGAAGTTTGAGCAGGTGTACAAGAACAAGAAGAAGACGGATTATGTGCGCAACATCCAGCTGGAAGTGGACACGGGGGTGATTGCCTACATGGAACGCTACGAGGACTACAACAAGACGGCCTACCGCTTCTCGCTCGACAAGTTTGAAGACCACAAGCTGGTGTCGCACCTCACGGCCCGCCGCATCACCTACGACACGACCGCCGTACACCGGTGGATTATCAAGGACTACATGATTCGGGAGATGAAGGGCATGCGCGAGACCATCACTCACGGTGACCGGATGGACTCCATCATCAACATGGAGCCGCAGGACTTCCTGATTACCCGCGGGCAGCAGGAAACCATGACCAGCCCCCAGCTACGGGAATACATCGACAAGCAGAAGCAACGAGGGTTCGCCAACATCAAGGTGTTCGAGGTGGAATACTACCGGCGCATCGCCACTTCGTTCGCGGCCTTCATCCTGACGGTCATCGGGCTCTCGCTCTCGTCACAGAAGCGGAAAGGAGGTATGGGACTTCACTTGGGTATCGGTATCGCTCTGAGTTTCTCCTACATCCTGTTCCAGACCATTTCGTCGACCTTCGCCATCAACGGAAACGCGTCGCCGAACCTCGCGGTATGGATTCCGAACATCCTCTATCTGTTCATCGCGATTTATCTCTACCGGAAGGCGCCGAAATAAAGTAGCGATGTACATACACCCCACGGAAGGAATAATTACATCATAAAAAAATGCATCCCAAAAGTCATGTATCACTTTCAGGATGCATTTTTTATTTTGAAGAACTTTACCTTTTCATATCAGGCTTACCACAAGAATAAGGCTGAGGCTGTTTCAAAATGAGAGGATCTTTTTTGTGTCTGCAAAAACCCCGGCTTCTCTTCCTGAACTGATTGAATTCCTCCTGTTGCTTCTTCCGCAGCACGGCATCAACCGTACCATCCACTTGCAGGTACCGGCCAACGACTTTCAGGGACTTGTGAGCACCGCAGTCCGAGTAACTTTACGGAAAATCATTTATGACGGAATTTTTTGTTACAATCCTTACATATATAATTGGCATTAGAAATCTTTCCGAAAAATGCAATCACAAGAAACGAAATAAGCATAGACAATGCTATATAATCAGCAATAGTTGATTTGATACCCAAATCATTTGCCCAAGCAAGGTAAAGCCCAGGAATAAGAACAAGAAAGATGCACAATAATGCTATCGCAGTTCCGTATTTATTACTTACGTAGATAGCCGACACATTGTAACTTCCGCATTTAGGGCACCAGATATGAGATTCATTTCTACTATCAATAATAGGATTTGTTATCTCAACAGCCTTTTCATAATCTTTCTCAAAAACATATATCGCAATACCAGTAATAGCACCATAAGCACCTGGCCTTTGATCTTGCCCCTCATCATGCTGGCGAGAAACAATGTTATTTTCAATAAGCAGATTTGTAATCTCGTCTGCATAAATAGTAGTATCACATTTTATAAGAAGCCTTTCCTTCATATTACCATTACAGCCATTGCATGACTTTGCAGCATCCTGTAAATTATCCTTAGACATATACAATGGTTCTTTCATATTAGAACTTACTTTTGTCCTAATATACTGATATTTATATAAAAAAACAAGATTTACCTCTATCTTTTATTCCGATTGTTTTTGATTGGCATTTTACCTTCTTAATGTATAAGGCACTTGATACTCAAATCTGGCCACCAAGCAGGAACTTCGTGATTCCGTTCCGGTCACATATCAGAATCCAACTTTTATGATAATGAAGGAACCGACAGGATGTATGTCCGATGGGACAGAGGATGAGAAGACTCTCCGATGTAAAGCGGACGACGGACAACGGTTTCGTACAGACCATCTCAAGGTACAGGGCACGGAACTGCAAGGACTGCCCGTTAAGATGCCGGTGTCACAGAAGCCGGTTAGAAAGAAATCTCCTGCTTTTAGCCTTCGTTTGCCTGAATTATATGGCGCTAAAAGCAGGAGATTCATACGTGGTGACCTATAAATTATCGGTAAATCTTTCTTTTTCCCAATTCTGAGACTCCTCATTACTTTTATTCTAGTTTATTTACCCGATATAGTCGAGGCTAACTGGGAAACGGAACTTCATTTCAAATACGTGCGGAAGAACTGCTCGATTTTGTCGAAAGGAATCACGTCCATCCGGTCGTACAGGTCCACATGGCTGGCACCAGGGATAATCAGCAGCTCCTTGTTGTCGCCCTTAAGTTTCTTGAAGGCATCCTCGCTGAAGTAGCGCGAATGGGCCTTCTCGCCGTGAATCATCAGCACGGCACTGCGTATCTCATCGCTATAACTCAACAGGGGCATGTTCATGAACGAAAGGGCCGAGGTCTTGTTCCACCCGTTGTTGGAGTTGAGCGAGCGCTTGTGGTAGCCACGCGGGGTCTTGTAATAGGCATGATAATCCTTCACGAACTGAGGCGCATCGGCGGGCAGCGGGTCCACCACTCCTCCGGCCTGTGCGTACGTACCACGGCGGTAGTCCTCCGTGCGCTGGGCGTTGAGCTGCTCGCGCTGTTCATAGCGGGCGTCGGCATCCATGGCATCGAAATAGCCGTTGGCCGTGACGCGGCTCATGTCGTACATCGTGGAGGTCACCGTGGCCTTGATACGGGTATCGATGGCCGCCGCGTTGAGGGCCATGCCTCCCCATCCGCAGATGCCCAGGATACCGATACGGCCGGCATCCGCCTGGTCGCAAGTGGACAGGAAGTCGACCGCCGCACAGAAGTCTTCCGTATTGATGTCGGGCGAAGCCACGTAGCGCGGTTCGCCTCCACTCTCACCCGTGTACGAGGGGTCGAAGGCGATGGTGAGGAAGCCCCGTTCGGCCAGTATCATGGCATACAGCCCGGACGACTGTTCCTTCACGGCCCCGAACGGTCCGCTCACGGCGATGGCCGGCAACTTGCCTTCGGCCTGTTTGGGCACATACATATCCGCCGCCAGGGTGATGCCGTAGCGGTTCGTAAAGGTCACCTTGCGGTGGCTCACCTTCGGGCTCAAGGCGAACACCTTGTCCCATTCCTGCGTAAGATTCAAACTCTGTCTTTCCATTTTCACCTCCGTTTTTACATCCGGCGTTGCGGCGGAAAGGCTGCCCGTAGCCAGAAACCAGGCCGCCGATGCCGCACACAACGTCTTCCACATTTTATTATCCATTCTACAAATTTCTATGTTTCTACGGAGGCAAAAATAACACAAAAGCCCCACAGAGGCATTTCTGTGAGGCTCAAATTTCATTTCCGAAAGGCTCAGACCGGGAGCGAAGGCACCAGTGCCGTGGGCGGGATGCCGTATTGCTTCTTGAAGGCCGTAGAAAAATGCGAGGGGTTCTTGAAGCCCACTTCGGCATAGACCTCCACCACTTTCTTATGCTCTTCCTTTATCAGGCGGTAGGCCACTTCCAGCCGTTTGCGGATGAGCCATTTCTCGGGCGTCAGGTCACTCACCTTCTTGAAATCGCGCTTGAAGGTGGCCAGGCTGCGCCCCGTGTAGTGCGCCAGTTCCTCGAGCGAGAACTCGTACATGTAGTTCCGGTTCATGAAGTCGAGGATGTCCATCTTCCACGGGGTACTGAAATCGAACAAGAGGGTCATGAAGCGGCGGTCGGTGTGGAGCAAGGCCAGCAAGCCTTCCTCCAGCTTCAGGCGCATCAGGTCGTCCTTCGGCTTCACCTCGGGATTGAAGTAAGGGGTCATCGAGGCGAAAAGGCTCTCAATCTCTGCCGAAGGGGGCAGCTTTCTCACGCCGGGAACGAATCTCTCCGTCTTTGCGGGGCGGTCTTCCTGGAGGGCGTATTTGCCGTACATCTCACGCAGGAACGGACGGGTGAAACACAGGTAGATGCCGCAATACTGCTCCCCGTGGCAGGCCTTCTTGTACATCGTCACCCGGTGGTCGCGCGGAATGAACACACACTCCCCTTTCCCCACGTGTACCTGATGTCTCCCATCATCGAGCACCATTTCACCTGAAAGCACGTAGTTCATGGCATATTCGCGCGAGCGGTGCACGCAGGCATCGGCATCGTGATAGAAAAAGCTGAAAAACACGTTCTGGTAGTTGAAGATGATTTTCATGGGGCCGGATGAAATTGGTTGAGTAGCTGAAGTCATGGTGGATGATATTTTAATGCATGATGGGGTAAAGTTACAAAAAAACTCCTTTGTGCCTCGTTTCCGCACAAAGGAGTTTTCCGAAAGAGGGACGAACCACCCCCGAAAGAGCGGTCCGCACACTTTTTTTATTTATTAGTAACCCAGTTCTTTTTCAAGGGCATTGTATTTTTCCTTGTCAAGCTTCCAGTAGATGTTCAGCAGGTACTGACCCCACAACTGGCGGTTGTCCGGCTTCACTTCCTTGGCTTTTTCATAGAAAGGCTGAGCCTTTTCGTACATTTCCTTGATTTTGCCTTCATTGGTTGCATATTTCGGGTCGTCCATAGAAAGCTTGGAGTTTTCTTCTACGAGTTCCTGAGCAGGGAAGAAGTAGCAATCACCAATCTTTGAATAAGCTTCACCTACGAAGTCTTTTCCTTCTGAGATAATCTGGTTGAAAGTAGCGATGGCTCCCTCATAATCTTTCTTTTCATACTGAAGCACACCCTTTACATACAAGAAGTAAGGAGTAGGATTCTTGGTCAATACGGCATCCATCTGAGCCAGACCTTCGTCAATCTTACCCTTCTGGATGTAATAGTCCATCAAGTTACCGATGAAGTATTCCTGAGCCGGGAATTTTTCTACACCTTCCTGAATAGTAGCCAGCCATTTGGTAGAATCGGGAGTTTCACCCTTTCCATAAGCTTCAGCCAAGCACATCAGTGAACGGTAACCTTCTTCTTTGTGTTCCTTACCGATAGTAGCGTATTTGATTACGGCTGCATTGTCTTTCAAAGAGTTTGCGGCAAGCGCTGCATAGTTGGCAATCAACGGAACCAGCGTATCGTTCTTCACAGCATCTTCACCTTCGAACAACGGATTCTGCGGAGCATCTACATACAAACCGAAGAATTTCAGTGCGTTGGCATAGTTACCTGAGTTGTAAGCGTCAGAACCAGCGTTAGTCAGCTGAGGACGAACCGTAGCCAAAGTCTTGGCCAGTTTCTTTCTCAGTTTCGGTTTCTTCAGTTCACCGCTTTTTACTTTAGCCTGTTCTACTTCATCACATTTTGTGTAGTATTCAAACAGTTTAGCCAAGCTGTTGTACAACTTAGTCGTATCTGCCTGACCACCCGGCAAATACAGTTTCATGTTTTCATCATCGTAGATAGACTTCTGGAAATCACCAGCCAGTTTCCAAGTTTCAGGGTCATTGGCTGTTGAAGGGTCTGTCAAAGCCGGTTCAATAATCTGTGCTGCCTTTGCGGGATCGCTCTTGGCAGATTTTGCTTCCTTCACTACACTTTCCTGAGCGGAAACAGCGCATGCCGTGAAGAATAAAGCTGCTGTAAATAAAACTTTTTTCATAAGGTTTGAATTTAGTAATACAAATATTCAAGTTAGTTTTTGTCGGAATTCTCGTCACCTTCTTCCTCCGCAGGCTGGATGGTTTCCCCGTCAACCGGCGGGATGTCCGATGGCTGGATGGTTTCTGCGCCTTCCACCTCTTCCTCTTCCGTTTCAGAAGCTACCTTGCAGACAGAACCAATCTGGTCGTTCCGTTTTTCCAAATCAATCAGGCGCACGCCTTGTGTAGCACGTCCCATGATGCGCACATCGGCCACTTTCAAACGGATGGTGATACCCGACTTGTTGATAATCATCAGGTCATTGTCGTCCGTTACCGACTTGATAGCTACCAGGTGTCCGGTCTTTTCCGTAATGTTCAGCGTCTTCACACCCTTTCCGCCACGGTTGGTCTTGCGGTAGTCCTCAATGTCCGAACGTTTTCCGTAACCGTTTTCAGATACCACCATGATGGTTTCCGTTTCCGGATCCTTGATGCAAATCATTCCGATTACTTCATCAGTTCCATCCTCATCGAGCGTGATACCACGTACACCCGTAGCCGTACGTCCCATTTCGCGGACGGCACTTTCGTGGAAGCGGATGGCACGGCCGTTTCGGTTGGCAATCACGATTTCGTTGTTGCCGTTGGTCATGCGCACTTCAATCACGCGGTCATCCTCACGAATCGTGATGGCATTCACACCGTTCTGGCGCGGACGTGAGTACTGTTCCAGCAAGGTCTTCTTGATGACGCCGTTCTTCGTACAGAAGAGCACGTAGTGGCTATTGATGAAGGCCGTGTCGTTCAGGTTCTTCACACGCAGATAAGCCGTTACCACATCATCGGCCTCAATGTTCAACAGGTTCTGGATGGCACGTCCCTTCGAAGTCTTGTTGCCTTCCGGAATTTCATATACTTTCAGCCAGTAACACTTACCTTTCTGTGTGAAGAACAGAAGGGTGTTGTGCATCGTAGCCGGATAAATATGTTCGATAAAGTCTTCGTTACGGGTTTCACTTCCCTTCGAGCCTACCCCGCCACGGTTCTGTGCATGGAACTCAGAAAGCGGTGTACGCTTGATGTATCCCATGTGCGAGATGGTGATGACCATTTCATCGTCGGCATAGAAGTCTTCCGGATTGAATTCTTCCGAAGCATACACGATTTCCGAACGGCGGTCGTCACCGTATTTTTCTTTCACTTCAATCAGTTCGTCCTTGATGACCTTCTTGCAAAGTTCCTCGTTGCTCAGGATTTCTTCGAAGTAAGCAATCTGCTTCATCAAATCCTCATACTCTGCATGAAGCTGGTCTTGCATCAGACCCGTGAGCTGGCGCAAACGCATTTCCACGATGGCACGGGCCTGAATCTCGCTCAGGTTGAAGCGGGCCATCAGGTTGGTAATCGCCTCGTTCGGGGTCTTGGCCGCACGGATGATGCGGATTACCTCGTCGATATTGTCGGAAGCGATAATCAGACCTTCCAGAATGTGGGCACGTTCCTTGGCCTTGCGCAAGTCGTAACGTGTACGGCGGATTACCACCTCGTGGCGATGTTCCACGAAATATTTAATCAGGTCCTTCAGGTTGAGCAGACGCGGACGACCGTGAACCAGCGCCACGTTGTTCACACCGAATGAAGTCTGAAGCATAGTCATCTTATAAAGCTTGTTGAGCACCACGCTGGCGTTGGCATCCCGCTTGATGTCGATGACGATACGCATACCTTCGCGGTCGGTTTCATCGTTCACATTCGAAATGCCGTCGATTTTCTTTTCGTTCGACAAGTCGGCGATGCTCTTGATCAGTTCGGCCTTGTTCACACCGTACGGAATCTCCGTCACCACAATCTTGTCGTGCGTAGGATGCGATTCGATTTCCGCCTTCGCACGCATCACGATACGTCCGCGTCCGGTTTCGTAGGCATCGCGCACCCCGCTTATACCATATATATATCCTCCTGTCGGGAAGTCGGGCGCCTTGATGTATTGCATCAGGCCGTCCACATCAATATCATTGTTGTCAATGTAAGCCACGCAGGCATCAATCACTTCACGCAAGTTGTGAGTCGGCATATTGGTAGCCATACCTACGGCAATACCCGATGCTCCATTCACCAGCAGGTTCGGAATACGGGTCGGCATGACCGTCGGTTCCTGCAATGTATCATCAAAGTTGTTGGTGAAGTCTACGGTTTCCTTGTAAAGGTCCTGCATCATTTCCTCGCCGATTTTCTTCAGGCGGGCTTCGGTATATCGCATGGCGGCCGCACTATCACCGTCAATAGAACCGAAGTTACCCTGACCGTCGACCAGCGGATAACGCATCGCCCAGTCTTGAGCCATTCTGACGAGGGCTCCATATACAGACGAGTCACCATGGGGATGGTATTTACCCAACACTTCACCCACGATTCTCGCGGCTTTTTTATACGGTTTGTCGGATGTGTTTCCCAGTTCCATCATTCCGTACAAAATACGGCGATGCACCGGTTTGAATCCGTCTCTTACATCAGGGAGGGCGCGTGCCACGATTACCGACATAGAGTAGTCAATGTACGACGACTTCATTTCCTCTTCGATGTTGATTTTTATAATTCTGTCTTGTTCTTGCATTTAACACATTATTAATTATACTTCCTTTTCAAGGCTTGTGAAAAACCATGCTAAAGTACGACTTTTAGCCGATATACAAAAACTTTTCCCCTAAAAAATACGCGTGGCACCTCTTTTGGGAGGGCATACAGCCCGTGTGGCACACATTTTGTTAAATAGAGAAAAAGACTTCGCTTGAAATCTTTATAATAATGTATATTTGCAGTCTATTTTGACTTAAGTTTGAGGAGATTTATATGAATTTGATGAGCAACGAATTTACACAACAAGTGTCTGATATTGTCGTATATGGCAAGGAAGAGGCCAACCGCCTGCAGAACGGCCATATCGAACCAGAACATCTGCTACTGGGCATCATACGCGACGGAGAGTGTAAAGCGGCAGAGATTCTGAAATCGTTCTATCTGGACCTGAAAGCCATCAAGAACGAATTAGAGACACAATTACGTGAGCAATCCATCCTCGAAAATTATTCTCAGGACATTTCTTTCAGTCCGGAAGCCTCAAAAATCCTGACGCTGAGCCTGCTGGAAGCCAAACTGATGAACGAAAAGAAGGTGGATACCCCCCATATTTTATTAGCCATTATGAGAGACAATCAAAATAACGCATCCAAGATATTGGAAGAAAATGACGTGACTTACGCAAAAATCGCCGACCGTCTGAAGCCGGAAGAGGCGATTACCGACGGTCTGGACTTCAATGACGACGAGGAAGAAGAAGGCATCGGACGCCGGAACACTCCAGACAGAAACGACGGAGCCTCAGGCGCTTCCAACGACCGCCAGACTACGCAGACCGCTCCTCCCAAACACTCGGACGGAGACACACCCAATCTGAACAAGTATGGTCTTGACCTGACAAAGGCAGCCGAAGAAGGCAAGCTCGACCCGGTGGTAGGCCGTGAAAAGGAAATCGAGCGTATCGCCCAGATTCTGAGCCGGCGCAAGAAGAACAACCCGATTCTCATCGGAGAGCCGGGAGTGGGAAAATCTGCCATCGCCGAAGGCCTGGCGCTCCGCATCATCAAGAAAAACGTATCACGCACCTTGTTCGGGAAACGGATTGTATCGCTCGACATGACGGCGGTAGTGGCCGGCACCAAATACCGCGGTGAATTTGAGGAACGTATTCGTGCCATTTTGTCAGAGGTCAAGAAGAATCCGGACGTCATCCTGTTTATCGATGAAATCCATACCATCGTGGGAGCAGGCTCAGCCGCCGGTTCCATGGACGCCGCCAACATGCTGAAACCGGCACTGGCCCGTGGCGAAATCCAATGCATCGGCGCCACCACGCTCGACGAGTACCGGAAGAACATCGAAAAGGACGGAGCACTGGAACGCCGTTTCCAGAAAGTTCTGGTAGAGCCTACCACCCCTGAAGAGACGTTGCAGATTCTCCGGAACATCAAGGACAAATACGAAGAGCACCACAACGTGGTGTACACCGACGAGGCGCTGGAGGCGTGCGTACGCCTGACCGACCGGTATGTGACCGACCGGTATTTCCCCGACAAGGCCATCGACGCACTGGACGAAGCCGGTTCACGCATCCACCTGACCCACATTTCCGTACCGAAAGAAATCGAGGAACAGGAGCGGTTGATTGAGGAAGCCCAGCAACACAAGAACGAGGCCATCCGCTTGCAGAATTTCGAATTGGCAGCCAGTTTCCGCGACCGCGAAAACCAGTACACCGAACAATTGGAACGCCTGAAAAACGAATGGCAGGAGAAATTGAAAGACAACCGTGAAACGGTGGACGCTCCCCAGATTGAGGAAGTGGTGTCCATGATTTCCGGTGTGCCCGTACAACGCATGGCCCAGTCGGAAGGGGTTCGGCTGAAAGGGATGCGGCAAGCCCTGCTATCCAAAGTCATCGGGCAAGACAAGGCGATTGACACGTTGGTAAGAAGCATCCAGCGGAGCCGTGTGGGACTGAAAGACCCGAACAAGCCGATTGGTACCTTCCTCTTTCTGGGACCGACGGGTGTGGGCAAGACGCATTTGGCCAAAGAACTGGCCAAGAACATGTTCGGCTCTACCGATGCCATCATCCGTATCGACATGAGCGAGTACATGGAAAAGTTCACCGTGTCACGCCTGGTGGGAGCTCCTCCGGGATACGTGGGTTACGAAGAAGGCGGACAGCTGACCGAAAAAGTACGCCGCCGCCCCTACTCCATTGTCTTGCTGGATGAAATCGAGAAGGCACATCCCGATGTGTTCAACATGCTCCTGCAAGTGATGGACGAAGGCCGGTTGACGGACAGTCTGGGACGTACCGTGGATTTTAAGAATACGGTCATCATCATGACGTCCAACATCGGTACCCGCCAGCTGAAGGAATTCGGCAAGGGCATCGGTTTCACGGCACAGACCAGCGAGAACGAGAAGGAACATGCCAACAGCATCATCCGCAAGGCATTGAACAAGTCGTTCGCACCGGAATTCATCAACCGTCTGGATGAAATCGTGATGTTCGACCAGCTGGACATCGACTCGCTGGAGAAGATTATCGACATCGAACTGAAGGGACTCTACGACCGCATCGAAGGTTGCGGCTACCGGCTCCTGCTCGACCCGGAAGCCAAACGTTTTGTAGCCGAAAAGGGTTACGACGTACAGTTCGGCGCCCGCCCCTTGAAACGTGCCATCCAGAATCACCTGGAAGACGGTTTGGCGGAACTCATCCTCAACGAGGAACCGGAACCGGGCGACACCTTGCACGTATCGCTCAATGCACAGGACGACGGACTGGAGATGAAAGTGGAAAAAGCCACGAAGGAATAAACGGAATTCTCTGTCAGAATTTCGGAATACAGACAAAATGTCAGGTACGAATGTATCTGGCATTTTTTTTGTGAAAAGACCGGAGAAAAATTTTCATTCGACAATCATAAAAAATAAAGAGATATGCAAAAAGGTAATATCGGGGTTACAACAGAGAACATCTTCCCCATCATCAAGAAGTTTTTGTACAGCGATCATGAAATATTCCTCCGCGAGCTGGTTTCAAATGCCGTAGATGCCACTCAGAAACTGAAAACATTGGCGGCTACCGGTGAGTTCAAAGGAGAACTGGGCGATTTGACCGTCCGCGTAAAAGCCGACAAGGACAACGGTACCATCACGATCAGCGACCGTGGTCTGGGTATGACGGCCGAGGAAATCGACAAATACATCAACCAGATTGCCTTCTCCGGCGCCAACGACTTTCTGGAAAAATACAAAGACGACGCCAACGCCATCATCGGTCACTTCGGCCTGGGATTCTACTCTGCCTTCATGGTGGCCAAGAAAGTGGAAATCATCACCCGTTCTTATAAGGATGACGCCAAAGCCATGAAATGGAGTTGCGACGGTAGTCCTGAGTTCACCCTCGAAGAAACAGAGCGTAACGACCGGGGCACCGACATCATCCTGTATGTGGACGACGATTGCAAGGAATTCCTGGAAGACTCTCGTCTGCAGGGCTTGCTGACTAAGTATTGCCACTTCCTTCCGGTACCGGTAGCTTTCGGCAAGAAGAAAGAATGGAAAGACGGCAAGCAGGTAGAAACGGAAGAAGACAACCTGATTAACGACACTTGTCCTATCTGGACCAAGAAGCCGTCGGAACTGAAGGAAGAGGACTACAAGAAGTTCTATCGCGACTTGTATCCGATGGCCGACGAACCGTTGTTCTGGATTCACCTGAACGTGGACTATCCGTTCAACCTGACCGGTGTACTTTACTTCCCGAAAATCAAGAGCAACATCGACCTGCAGCGCAACAAGATTCAGTTGTATTGCAACCAGGTATATGTGACCGACTCTGTAGAAGGTATCGTGCCGGACTTCCTGACCCTGCTTCACGGTGTCATCGACTCACCGGATATTCCGTTGAACGTTTCCCGTTCTTACCTGCAGAGCGATTCGAACGTGAAGAAGATTTCGACTTACATCACCAAGAAGGTGGCCGACCGTCTGCAATCTATCTTCAAGAACGACCGGAAAGAGTTTGAAGAGAAATGGGACGACCTGAAGATCTTCATCAACTACGGTATGCTGACACAGGAAGACTTCTACGAAAAGGCTTCCAAGTTTGCCCTGTTCAAGGATACAGACAACAAATACTATACGTTCGAGGAATACCAGACCCTGATCAAGGACAGCCAGACCGACAAGGATGGCAACCTGATTTATCTGTATGCCAACAATGCCGACGAGCAGTACACTTACATTGACGCCGCCAAGAACAAAGGCTACAACGTGCTGTTGCTCGACGGACAGTTGGATGTGCCGATGATCAACATGCTGGAACAGAAGTTCGAGAAGAGCCACTTCACCCGTGTGGACAGTGACATCATCGACCGCCTGATTGTGAAGGAAGAGCAGAAAGGCGAAGAATTGCCAGCCGACAAGCAGGAAGTGCTCAGCACCTTGTTCAAAGGCCAGATGCCGAAAGTGAAGAAGACCGAATTCCACGTAGAGGCACACGCCTTAGGCGAAAGCGCCGCTCCGATTGTCATCACACAGGCCGAATACATGCGCCGTATGAAGGATATGGCCAGCATCCAGCCGGGCATGAGCTTCTATGGCGAAATGCCGGACATGTTCAACCTGGTACTGAACACCGACCATCGTCTGATCAAGCAGGTATTGAGCGAAGCAGAAAGCGCTTGTGCCGAGAAACTGGTGCCGGTAGAATCTGAACTTGCCATGCTGACTTTGCGCCGCAACGAACTGCACAAGGCACAGGAAGGCAAGAAGGACGAAGAAATTCCGACTACGGAGAAAGACGAGCTGAAGGATGTAGAAAAGAAAATCGATGCCCAGAAGGCTGAAAAGGAAAACATCCTCAACGGCTATGCCGCCGACAACAAAGTGGTTCACCAGCTCATCGACCTGGCTCTGTTGCAGAACAACATGTTGAAAGGAGAAGCCCTGACCAACTTCGTGAAACGAAGCGTGGAAATGATTTAATTTACCCCTCAAAATAGGGAAAGCCATTCCTGCAAGCCCGCAGGGATGGCTTTTTTTGTGCCTTTTATGCCATCGGATAGAAGATAATTTGTACATTTGCAAAGATATCACGCAAACAAACAACCATGGAAAACAAAACTGAATTGATATTAATCCGTATCAGCGGAGTGGACAGGCCGGGGCTGACCGCATCGGTGACCGCAATCTTATCGAAATACCAGGTAGACATTATGGACATCGGGCAGGCTGACATCCACAGCACCCTGTCGCTGGGCATTCTTTTCAAATGCTCCGACAAAGATTCCGGAAATATCATGAAGGAGTTGCTTTTCAAGGCATCGGATTTGGGTATCAACATCCGCTTCTACCCCATCAGCGCGGAAGAATATGAAACATGGGTGAACCTGCAAGGCAAGAACCGTTACATTCTGACCCTGCTGGGCCGGAAACTGACTGCCGAACAGATTGCCGGTGCCACCCGGATTCTGGCGGAGCAACAACTGAACATCGACGGTATCCGCCGTCTGACGGGACGTATCCCGCTCGATGAGAAAAAAGCCAACGTGCGGGCCTGTATCGAATTCTCGGTCAGAGGCACTCCGAAAGACCGCGAGGCCCTACAGAGCCAGCTGATGCAGCTGAGTTCGTCGCTGGGAATGGACTTCTCCTTCCAACAGGACAACATGTACCGCCGCATGCGCCGACTCATCTGTTTCGATATGGATTCTACCCTGATTGAAACGGAGGTCATCGACGAACTGGCCATACGGGCCGGCGTGGGCGACCAGGTAAAGGCTATTACGGAAAGGGCCATGCGGGGAGAAATCGACTTCTGCGAAAGTTTCAAGGAAAGGGTGGCCCTGCTCAAAGGCTTGGATGAAAGCGTGATGCGCGACATTGCCGAACATCTGCCCATTACCGAAGGCGTGGAACGCCTGATGTTCGTGCTCAAACGCTACGGCTACAAGATTGCCATCCTGTCGGGAGGATTCACTTACTTCGGCAACTACCTGAAAGACAAGTTCGGCATCGACTACGTGTATGCCAACCAGCTGGAAATCGTGGACGGGAAACTGACGGGACGCTACCTGGGCGACATTGTGGACGGGAAGCGGAAGGCCGAACTCCTGCAACTGCTGGCACAGGTGGAGAAGGTGGACATCGCACAGACCATTGCTGTGGGCGACGGGGCCAACGACCTGCCGATGCTCTCCGTGGCGGGACTGGGAATCGCCTTCCACGCCAAACCGAAAGTAGTGGCCAACGCCCAGCAGTCCATCAACACCATCGGAATTGACGGGGTACTCTACTTCCTGGGATTCAAGGATTCTTACCTCGACGAACGGGGAAAACTATAACGACAAGCATAAAACCAAGATATGAAGTTTTCAGAACTGAACTTAGAAGATAGCGTCCTCGATGCATTGGACGCCATGAATTTCCAGGAATGTACGCCCGTGCAGGAGCACACCATTCCGGTCATCCTGGAAGGAAAAGACCTGATTGGCGTGGCCCAGACAGGTACGGGAAAGACAGCCGCCTATCTGCTCCCGGTGTTGAACCAGTTGAGCAAGGGAGGCTATCCGGAAGATGCCATCAACTGTATCATCATGTCGCCTACCCGCGAGCTGGCCATGCAGATTGACCAGCAGATGGAGGGCTTCTCGTATTTCATGCCCGTTTCAAGCGTGGCGGTGTACGGCGGAAACGACGGCATCCGTTTTGAACAGGAAAAGAAGGGACTGACCCTGGGGGCCGATGTGGTCATCGCCACTCCCGGCCGACTCATCAGTCACCTGAGTCTGGGATACGTGGATTTGTCGAAGGTATCGTTCTTCATCCTCGACGAAGCCGACCGCATGCTCGACATGGGATTTGCGGAAGACATCATGCAGATTGTGAAATACCTGCCCAAGGAACGTCAGACCATCATGTTCTCGGCTACCATGCCGACCAAAATCCAACAGCTGGCCAAGACCATCCTTCACGACCCGGTGGAAGTGAAACTGGCGGTATCCAAACCGGCAGACAAGATTATCCAGGCGGCCTACATCTGCTACGAGGCACAGAAGCTGGGCATCATCCAGTCGCTCTTCCAGTCGCAGGAACCGGAACGGGTGATTATCTTTGCTTCTTCCAAACTGAAGGTGAAGGAAGTGACCAAGGCCCTGAAGCGGATGAAGTTGAACGTGGGCGAAATGCACTCCGACCTGGAACAAAGCCAGCGGGAAGAAATCATGCACGAGTTCCGCAACCGCCGTATTGACATCCTGGTAGCCACCGACATCGTGGCCCGCGGTATCGACATCGACGACATCCGCCTGGTCATCAACTACGACGTACCGCACGACAGCGAGGATTATGTACATCGCATCGGACGTACGGCCCGCGCCAACAACGACGGATGTGCCATCACGTTTGTGAGCGAGACGGAACAGACCCGATTCAAACAGATTGAGAATTTCCTGGGAAAAGATATTTACAAGCTCCCCTTGCCTGAAGAAGTGGGCGAAGGCCCGGCTTATGCTCCCCGTACTTCCAAGAAAGGCGGAGGCAACAAGCAGGTCAAGAATTTCTCCCGCAACAAAAAAGGCGGATGGAAGAAGAAGGGAGGCAACCAGCCGAAAAAACAGGGCGAACGAACGGTGAAAAACTGAATCCATTTCGTTTGTATTCCTCTACAAAAAGCCCGGACAAGTGCCACGCAATAAAATCAGGCACTTGTCCGGGCTTTTTTGTCGGCCAAATCAGGCTTCGGAGGAAAGAGTCCTCATCCGGTTTTTTCCGTTCACGACAACAACGTTCATCATGCAACCGTCCTACCGGAATTTTTAAAGAAAAACATAACATACTGTTTTACAGATAATTATTGAAAATCTCTGAAGCCTTGCTTTCATTCCAAAAATACCATAAAAAAAACGCAAGTGCGTTTGCTCTTAAACGTACTTGCGTTTTACCTAAAACGTCGAAGCGTTTTGATCAAAACGCACTTGCGTTTGGGATGAAACGCACTTGCGTTTAAGTCCAAACGTAAAGGCGTTTTTTCAGCCCTCAATTTCGCTCAATTCCAGCCAGCGCATGGTCTTCTCGTCGAGCTCGTCGTTCAGGGCCGGCAGACGTTTCGATTTCTCCGTCAGTTCGTCCACACTCAAGGTGCCACTGCACAAGTCGGCTTCCAACTGCTTCTTTTCTTCCTCCAAGGCAGCAATGTCTTTCTCCAGCTGTTCCAGTTCTTTCCGCTCCTTGAACGTCAGGCGGCGTTTTTCGTTCAACCGGACACGCTGGGTCTTTTCCTCCTTCGGCTTGGCGGCCTCCTTATCGTGTTCCGCCTTGGCCAGCTTCCAGTCGCGGTAGTCGGAGTAGTTACCCGGGAAATCACGGATGTCACCCTGACCTTTGAACACCAGCAGATGGTCGACCACCTTGTCCATGAAATAACGGTCGTGGCTCACCACGATGACGCATCCCTTGAAGTTCTGCAAATACTCCTCCAGCACCTGTAAGGTCACGATATCCAGGTCGTTGGTCGGCTCATCGAGTACCAGGAAGTTCGGGTTCCGCATCAGCACCGTACAGAGATACAGACGGCGGCGTTCTCCCCCGCTCAACTTGTACACATAGCTGTGCTGTGTTTCGGGAGTGAACAGGAAATGCTGCAGGAACTGCGAAGCCGTGAGGCGCTTGCCGTTGCCCAGTTCAATCACCTCGGCAATGTCGGTAATCACGTCAATCACCTTCATCTGCTCGTTGAACTTCAGTCCCTCCTGCGAGTAATAACCGAAACGGACGGTCTCGCCGATATCCAGTGTCCCGCTGTCCGCCTTCTCCAGTCCCATCAGAATCTTGATGAACGTCGACTTGCCGGTACCGTTGTTGCCCACGATACCCATCTTCTCATAACGGGCAAAGACGTAGGAGAAATCATCCAGTATCACCAGGTCGCCGAAACGCTTGCAGAGATGATCGGCCTCGAAAATTTTCGAACCGATGTACGACGCCTTGACATCCAGTTTCACGTTCGAGTCATAGCTCCGCTGCTTGGCCACCTTCTCCAGTTCATAGAACGCTTCTTCCCGATAGCGGGCCTTGTGGCCGCGGGCCTGCGGCATCCGTCGCATCCACTCCAGCTCCGTGCGATACAGGTTGTTGGCACGGGCAATCTCCGCATTGGTCGCCTCGATGCGCTCCTGGCGTTTTTCCAGGTAATAACTGTAATTTCCTTTATAGGAATACAGCTGGCGGTTGTCTATCTCTATGATTTCCGAGCATACCCGGTCCAAAAAATAACGGTCGTGCGTCACCATGAGCAGGCTCAGGCTTCCGCGGTTCAGGTATTCCTCCAGCCACTCGGTCATGTCCAGGTCGAGGTGGTTGGTCGGCTCGTCCAGAATCAGCAGGTCCGGTTCCGTAATCAGCACATTGGCCAGTGCCACCCGCTTCAGCTGTCCGCCGGACAAGTGTCCGATTTTCTGGGAAAAGTCGCGGATTTTCAGCTGCGAGAGAATCTGCTTGGCCCGGCGTTCGTAATCCCACGCCTTCTCGTGCTCCATCCGCGCCAGCAGGTCATCCAGTCCGGGATTGCCGGGCGTTTCCATGCACCGTTCGTATTCCTTGATCAGTTCCACCGTGGAATTGCCATGATAAAAACACGCTTCGAGCACGGTCAGCTCTTCGGGATACTTCGGGCTCTGTTCCAGATACCCCACGCGCAGGTCACGACGGAAAGTGATTTTCCCTTCGTCATAGCCTTCCTTTCCCGCCAAGATGTTCAGCAAGGTGGTCTTGCCCGAACCGTTCTTGGCAATCAGTCCGATGCGCTGCCCTTCCGCAATGCCAAAAGATATGTCATTAAAAAGCACCAAGTCGCCGAACGACTTGGTCAGGTTTTCTACTTGTAAATAAGGAGTCATAATTGATTGCTTCTAAAGTCACCGGCAGAAGGCTCAATCCATGGTCGCTTCCACCTCGTTCTTAATCCGTTCGAATTCCGCTTTCAGGTTGCACGGCTGTCCGTTGCGCACCTTGTCCCAAATCAGGGCCACCGGATTCACCCTCACCTTCGAGCCGCCGAACTGCAAGGCCGGATATTCTTTCGGTCCGTCGATGACCGTCACCCATTCCATGCCGTCCATCTCATTGACCAGTATCACACCGAAGGCCGTACCGAATCCTTCCCATGCCTGACGCTGCTTGGGGTTGAAGCGCCCGCTGTCCATCACCTTCTGCAGGTTGGCCAAATCGGCTTCCGTACCCGTGAAGTCCTTGGTCAGTTGCTTCTTGACCGTGGAAACGGCCCAGTCGTAGTCTTCGTTTATCTGGTTGATTTCCAGCACCCGCACCGGAATGACGGCTTTCACCGGCTTGTCGGAAGCTCCACGCACCTTCAACGAAGCCACAATCGTTTCTCCGGCTTTCGGGCTGTCTCCCTTGACCACGGTAAACGAACATTCCACCGAAATCTCGCCCCGTCCGGTCACCCAGATGTGCGTGGTGTACCACACATTGTTTTCCTGAAAGCTCTCGGCCGAATAGACGCAGTCCCAGTTTCCCAGCTTCACTTTCTTGGCTCCGCGCACTTCACGCAGCTCATCCTCCATGCACGCTGCAGCATAATCCGCCCGTTCGCCCCGATAGGCAGAAATGCGGAAATTGCCGCTCCACTTGTCCGGATTATAAAACAGGAAGCTGTCTTCCGTATCCTCAAATTCACACCAGTTGTCGGGGTACTCCAGTGAAAACCACGCCCCCGGAGAGATATATTTTTTCATAACACGTTTGTTTTAGGTTCGTATGCCCATCAGACTGATTTACTTCAGCGGAAGAATCTCAATCCAATAATCATCCGGGTCGTTGATGAAATACAGTCCCATCTGCTCGTTTTCGAAGCAGACACATCCCATTTCCTTGTGGAACTTGCGGACCTCGTCGTAGTCGCCTGCCACCCGCAGACACAGATGGCTTTCGTTCTCACCCAGTTCATAAGCCTGTGTATGGTCGCGCAACCAAGTCAGTTCCAGCAGAAAATTCGAACTGCCGTCGGTGAGGTACACCAGAATGAACGAACCGTCGGCCGCTTCCTTGCGGTGAGACTCGTGCAGGCCCAGCGCCTTCTCATAAAATTGGATACTTTTTTCGAGGTTGGTCACGTTGATATTGAAATGGTCAAATCTTCCTTTTATTTCCATGTCTTTTTCTATTTTAGTTTTCTACAATATATCAATCCAAATCCGTCTGCTGGCCCCGATGGGCAGGCACCCACACCCGTGTACCCTCCTGCGCAGCCAACGGGACGAAAGCCTCGGCCTTTGCATAGGCTTCGTCAAAATGCATCGGTACAAAGATAGCGGTTTTTATCCGTTTCACAAACTGCAAAGGGCCCCGCATGTATTCCCGTCCCAGCCGGGGGTCGACTGGAAACAGTACCACATCCATCCGGTCAGTATAAGCAGCAATGTCTTCCAACTCTCTCAGAAAGAAAGCTTCATCGCGTTTCCATTCCGCTTCCGGACTCTCGTCCATCCAGTGCCAGTTGTTCAGGTCGCCGGCGTGAAACACCGTTTTTCCATCCACCTTCACCCAGAACGAGACGCCGATATCGGTCGAACCGAAGGCACGGATTTCCAGAAAATCATCCTGAAACACATCGCTTTTCTCCATCCAGTGTATCGTCCGCGACCGGGTCTCTCCGGCAGAAAGCTGGATGTCGCGCGAAAACACATAGACAATATCTGGCCGACGTGCGCTCCACGACAACACCTCCCGGTTGAAATGGTCGTAATGCGAATGGCTGGCCAGCACATACAGCCGCCCTTCCCGTGAAAGGATTTCGTCGTGCAGCATCCCCTTGAAGGCCGACAGGGAATCTTCAAAATAATCAAATACGATGGTATAGCCTTCGCCCAGCAGGGCAAAGCCGCTATGATACAGATATACCAGTTTCATACGTTTATTTTCCAGCTATGGGTTGTACGTACGCCCGCGTGGCCTTGTCGATTTCAAGGAACATGTAGTTCACCTTTCCCGAATGAATCAGGTCTTTATGTTCGTTGTAGATGCGGGTGGCATATTCCTTGGATTTCTCGAACATGAACTTCGACACACTCTCCTGCGACTTGCCCGCCACGGTGGAATCCAGTTTCTCTTCCGGGAAGAAGTCGTCCAGGTTCACGTCGCCAATCATGGACGTTTCCAGGAAGTGAATGTTCCGGTGCAGACGGTCCGTATAATAGCCCACGAACATGTGGCCCGGCACCCGCACCAGAATCGGGTTGATATTGACGGCCTTCAGCAAAGAGGCAAACAGCACACTTCCGTCCACACAATTAATCTGGGCCGATTTCAGGGCATCGTCGAACGTCCGTACCCGCTGGGTGAACACCACGTTCGAAGAAAGGCTGCTGTTGCTGATGGAACTGTACTTGAACCCTCTTTTCTGCAGCACATACCACAAGGCATACACCTGCTTGTCGACCACCGTCGTGTCCTTGCTCTGATACCCCCAGAAACGGTTGACGATACGCGAATCGAGGGCCTCGCGCAACACCTGGCTGATGTTCGGATTGTCCTCGTTCACATACGCGGCAAAGAACTCACCCGTGTCGTGAAACTTCATATTGCTGTCGATATATCCCAACAGACACTCGTTGATGCTGCGCACGGAATACGTATGCATGGCCGAATACACCCGCCCGTTGTTCAGCTTCGCCTGCACGGACACAGTGACCGGCATGGCCTGCGTGTTCTCCAGCAACGCCTGATAATTCCATATCACATCGGGGAAAATCAGGTATTCCTTTCCCGACTCAGGTAAAATGAATTCAGAAATCGAATGGGCAAAAAACGGTGTTTCAGCCAGTTCGATGTGAAGTTTGCTGTTGGCATGAGGACTGCGTATCTTGATGGCGATACACGATTTGGGATTACCCAGATAAGTACTGTCGCCCGGCACAATCAGCTGGGCATCGGTCGTGGCGGTAGAAAGAATCGTAACGGGGAAGATATTTCCACCCAGTTCGTCGGTAATTTCCAGTCCGGATGAAAAAGGTTCATACCTGTAGATATACAAAGTCGTGGCAATGGCGACCAGCACGGCCAGCACGAAAGTGGCCAGTTTCCATTTATTCTCTTTCCTGATTTTAAACTTTCTCAGTAACATCATCACAAAATTACCCATTAAAAAAATACCGGAGCAGACCCGGATAAAAACTTCCCCCCGTGCCTGCTCCGGCCTGCGGTTATCTCACCGCAATACTTTCTATTTCTACCAGCACTCCTTTCGGCAAAGCCTTTACGGCCACAGCCGAACGAGCCGGGAAATCGCCCTCGAAATACTGGGCATACACAGCATTCATGTCGCCAAACAAGGCCATATCAGACAGGAACACCGTAGTTTTCACTACATTGGCAGTAGTCAGTCCGGCTTCAGCCAGCACGTTCTTGATGTTTTCAAACACCCGTGTGGTCTGTTCCTTGATGCCACCTTCCACTACCTCGCCTGTAGCCGGGTCTACCGGAATCTGTCCAGACAAGAATACCATACCGTTCACTTCCACAGCCTGGCTGTATGGGCCAATGGCAGCAGGAGCCTTTTCTGTAAAAATTACTTTTTTCATAAGAGTTAATCAATCATTTAAATTGTATTTTCAACGGCTAAATTAGCACATTTCTTTCAATCGGGAGAGAGAAATATGAAAAAAAGTCACCATTTATTCGTGATTATCACAAAAAACACTTACTTTTGTCCTCGCAATGAAGCAAAAGGGCATCAGGCAACGGATGGTGTGTCCTGTTCCCGGTTCAAGAACAACAACAATCAATATCTTTCGAAATTCAAATACGTGTGAAAGAGGAAAGAGACCTCCTGATGGTTTGTCATGTTTCACACGGCCAATATTAATTATATCATTATTAACCTATTTATGTACAATATCATTCAATTAAACGACAAAGATTTGTCGGAGTTGCAGCAGATTGCCAAAGAGTTGGGTCTGAAAAAAACCGATTCGCTGCGAAAAGAAGAATTGGTGTACCGCATTCTGGACGAACAAGCTATTGTCGGTGCCACCAAAAAAGTGGCCGCCCAACAAAACAATGAAGAACGCAAAGAAGGACAACCACGCAAGCGTTCGCGCATCAGCATAAAAAAAGAAGGGGACAAGGTGTACACTGCCACCAAAGACAAGGCACAGAAACTGGAGGTCAACACTCCTGCTCTCCCGGCTCCTACACCTTTATTTAAAGAGATACCTGCTCCGGCCGAAAATACAATGAAAGAAACAGCCCCCGCCGAAGGGACGGCCATCCAGGCAGAAGCTCCGGCTGCCGAAGAAAAGCCGAAAGCCAAAAGGGGACGGAAACCGGGGTCTAAAAACAAATCAACCCTGGCCAAAGAGGCACAGGAAGCAGAACAGCAGGCCCAACAAGAGAAACAAGAAACAGCTCCTGCTGCAGCCCCCCTCCCCATCGACGACGACATGGAACTTCCTCCACTCGATTTAAGCAACAATGACTTTATTCCTATAGAAGACCTGCCGTCGGAAAAATTCGAAATTCCATCGGAACTGCTCGGCAAGTTTGAAGCAACCAAAATGGAGGCTCCTGCTCCAGCTCCGGCCAAAGAGGGCAAACAAAAATTCCAGCCGCGCCAGGCTCGCCAGAACAACCGGAACAACCGTCCCAACAATAACAACAACCAAGGAAAAGACAATACACAGCCGAACGGACAGAACAATCCTGCGGGACAATCGGCTGCCGCTTCTACGGAAGCACAGGCCAACGCCGCAGCTCCTGCACCAAAGCCTGTAGAAAAGGCATACGACTTCGATGATATCCTGCAGGGTACCGGCGTACTGGAAATCATGCCCGACGGCTACGGCTTCCTCCGTTCTTCCGATTACAACTATCTTTCTTCACCCGATGACATCTACGTGTCACAGTCACAGATCAAATTGCTCGGACTGAAAACCGGCGACGTGGTAGAAGGTACCATCCGTCCGCCCAAAGAAGGTGAAAAATATTTCCCGCTGGTCAAGGTGTCCAAAATCAACGGACTCGACCCGGCTCTGGTGCGCGACCGTATTCCGTTCGACCACCTGACTCCTCTCTTCCCCGACGAAAAATTCAAATTGTGCAAGGGATACAACGATAACCTCTCGGCCCGCGTGGTCGATTTGTTCGCGCCTATCGGTAAAGGACAGCGCGCCCTGATTGTGGCACAGCCGAAGACCGGTAAGACCATCCTGATGAAAGACATTGCCAACGCCATTGCAGCCAACCATCCGGAGGTGTACATGATCATGCTACTCATCGACGAACGTCCGGAAGAAGTGACCGACATGGCACGCAGCGTAAAGGCCGAAGTGATTGCTTCTACCTTCGACGAACCGGCTGAACGCCACGTGAAAATTGCGGGCATCGTATTGGAAAAGGCCAAACGCATGGTAGAATGTGGACACGACGTAGTCATCTTCCTCGACTCCATCACCCGTCTGGCACGTGCCTACAACACGGTTTCTCCGGCATCGGGCAAGGTGCTGTCCGGAGGTGTGGATGCCAACGCATTGCACAAGCCCAAACGTTTCTTCGGTGCTGCCCGTAACATTGAAGGAGGAGGCTCACTGACCATCGTGGCTACCGCCCTGATTGATACCGGTTCGAAGATGGATGAAGTGATTTTCGAGGAATTCAAGGGAACAGGTAACATGGAATTGCAGCTGGACCGCAACCTGAGCAACAAGCGTATCTTCCCGGCAGTCAACATCGTGGCTTCAAGTACCCGTCGCGACGACCTGCTGCTGGACAAGACTACCCTCGACCGCATGTGGATTCTCCGCAAATACCTGGCAGACATGAACCCGATAGAAGCCATGGATTTCGTGAAAGACCGTCTGGAAAAGACCAAGGACAACGACGAATTCCTGATGAGCATGAACTCTTGATTATCATCAGCTATACAAAAAGAGAAGAGGATGTGTCAAAATGATGCATCCTCTTTTTCGTTATATAATCATCGTTTTG
>ENA-OWZO01000150-OWZO01000150.1-human-gut-metagenome-genome-assembly--contig:-NODE-150-length-54231-cov-28.984237_pt1 | contig 54231 bp, 38 predicted proteins | sample MGYA00249260_ERZ652115 | MGnify/ENA primary metagenome ERZ652115 (study PRJEB26925, sample SAMN05827127) | human gut metagenome | biome: ENVO:2100002; feature: ENVO:00000062; material: ENVO:00002003...
TCAAATTTCAAATTACAAGTTCATATTTTCAAAAAATGAGTTTTGACACACCCTCTTTTTTTATGCCCTGACGTGGGGTGATGTGAGCAAAAAACAAATCGCTGCATCGGCTCCTCTGAACGATGGAATGTCGATGCAGCGATTTTGAATGATTTTCCGTTCTTTATTTCTGTACTTTCAAGCTAAACTTCTTGAAATAAACCTGCGTTTCCTGACTGGATTTGTTCGTCAGACGGACATATCTCAAGGAAGCATCAGTCGGGAGGGAGGCAGTGATTTCCGTCTTTTCGGCTGCCTGTGACAGAGGAACGGTCTGCCATTCCTGACCGTCACGGCTCACTTCCAGCGTGAATTGCGGAGCTACTCCCTGAGTACCTAAGTCCATGGCCAGGGCCTCGAAACGTACCGGTTGGTCTACGGCAATCTGCAGCATGGCACCGGCCGGCCATTTGATGACTTCGTTGGACGGGGATACATTGACATTCTGATGGCGGGCACGTACCAGCTGGGTCTTCAGCTGAGGCACATCGCTGGTCAGCGTGTAAGGATTGTATTCGGCCTTGGTTTCCAGATGGGTCTTGTACTGGGTGTTATAGGCGCTGGTTACCTGGGTATATACCTGATTCAGGGTGGGCAGCAGGATGAGGCTTCCCACCTTTACCCCTGGCTGGTACGGATTCTGGTTTTCGGTCATATCCAGTTCATACATTTGAGTCTGCAAGGCGCGGGCACGGTCGTAGTAGGTCTTGAAAGCAGCGTCTTTTCCGTCCAGTGCTTTGACCATCTGCAGTACACACTGGCCGTATTCACCGAGCAGCTTGCCCTGTTTCAGCCAAGGGCGCATCTCCTGGATGAGGGCCGTATTTTCATTGTCGGCCAAAAGTACATCGCAGGCCGTTTCCAGACGCATACATTCACGAAGTACACTGTCGGCAGCTTCGGTGTGGTGCATATCCTGTGCCAACACTTTCAGTATCGGCTGCAGGGATACACTTTCGTCACGGCGGAATCCATGTCCGTTAGGTCCCAGGTCGGAACAATGTGTGGCAAAGGTTTCCAGATAGGCGACCTTCCGGGGCAGCAGGTCCTTGATGGCATGCTTCCACGACTGGATGCTGTCGTAGGTCTCCAGGTTCCAGGTGTAGTCGGCCACGCTGTACAAGGATATTTTGGAAGATTCCGCGTGTTCCATCGGATTGGATACGAAACCGGACATATCGTCCTTGATATCTTTGGCATTGCCGTAGACTGGCCCCAAGAGCAGATGGTCGCGTACGTAGTCGTTCACCGGGAAGTTCCACCAGATATAGGCCTTACGCCGGATGAGCGGGTTAATCCAGTCCAAGGTAGGCTTGTCAATACAGGCAATCACCCGGTCGCCGGTCCACATGACATGGATGCTGGGGTTGAGTTTTTCACCCAAGGTAGTCAGATAACCGCCTTCCACGTTCGACCAGCTCTTGTTGTATTCCGTAGGGCACATCACCAGAGGACTTACATCGTGTTTCTGCTGGATGAAGTTGTTGTCGATATAGTTCAGCAGTTCGGCTTGGCGTACGGGGTCTGTACCGTCACCCGAAATGTCGTCGAAGAACACGGCAAAGGAGCGTACACCCAACTGGTACATGGCTTCGAATTTCTGAATCAGGGCATCTCGGTCGGCTTCCGTCCATTTAATATCCTTTCCCGGATGGATGGCCCATACAAAGTTCACTTCGTGGCGGGTAGCCTGCTCGATGAGTTCATGAATCTGAGCAGCTTCCTTTTCCGGATAAGGCTTGCGCCAGTTGGGGGAGGAGTGGTACGGATCGTCTTTCGGCCCATAGATATAGGTATTCATTTTGTTCTTGCCGTAGAATTCGAGTTGGCGCATACGGGCCTCGTGGCTCCAGGGAGTTCCGTAGAAGCCCTCTACCACACCGCGGAAGGCAATGTCAGGATAGTCCTCAATGGTGCAGAGGCTCAAATCTCCCTGACGTACCATCTGAGCCAAGGTCTGCACGCCGTAGAAGGCGCCTCGTGCGTCTGCACCGGCAATCACGATGTGGTTATCGTTTACCTCTATATAATAGCCTTCCTTGTGCGGTGGAATTTTGGAAGTATATTTCTTGACGGCTTTATCGCCTTTCTTGCCGAGAATGATTGTGAATCCGGTTTTCTCCTGCTTGTTGGGGAGAAACTGTTTCAGGGCTTCGGCGGCATGCGGACAGCTGCCTTCGGTCAGCACGAGCTGGTAAGATTGCGGCACGGCCACGGTCTTTTCATTTTTGCTCAGTTTAAACTCTTGTACCTTGGGCTGCAGCAGGCTGGCATCGGTCTGTGCCAGCACAGGTGTGGCACCTAGAACCATGTAGAATAGGGGTAGTAAATGGAATTTCATGAATTTTATTAGGTTAGATAATAATGATATTGCAAACATACATAAAATGATGCATCTTTACAATGGACTCTATAAAAAAGGAGGGCCGCTCATCTTTAATTGACTTAATTGGAGATGGGCGGCCCTCCTTTTTTATAATATTTGTTCAAGTATGCTTTGATGAATTTCTTTCTATCCGAATAATTCCCGGAAGGCTTCTTCTACCTTCCGTACGGGAACAAGTTCTATTTTTATTTTCTTGCGGTCGATGCCTGAAAGGTTGTGCTTGGGTATCAGCATCCGCTGGAATCCCAGTTTTTCGGCTTCACTGATGCGTTGTTCGATGCGGTTGACCGGACGGATTTCTCCACTCAGGCCGACTTCGCCTGCCATGCAAACTCCCGTTTCGATTTCGGAATCCATGTTGCTGGAAAGAATGGCACTGATGACGGCCAGGTCGATGGCCGGGTCGTTGACTTTCAATCCTCCGGCGATGTTCAGGAACACGTCTTTCTGTGCCAGTTTGAAGCCGACTCGCTTTTCCAGTACGGCCAACAGCATGTTCATGCGCCGGAGGTCGAATCCGGTGGCCGAACGTTGCGGCATACCGTAGGCTGCCGTGCTGACCAAAGCCTGGACTTCAATCAGGAAGGGGCGTACCCCTTCTACGGCTCCGGCAATGGCGACACCGCTCATCCCCTCATGGTCTTGGGTAAGCAGGAGCTCCGAGGGATTGCTGACTTGACGAAGGCCGTCCTGCCGCATCTCATAAATACCCAATTCGGCGGTACTTCCGAAACGGTTCTTGATGCTGCGCAGGATGCGGTACATGTAGTGCTGGTCTCCTTCGAATTGCAGCACCGTATCCACAATGTGTTCCAGTACCTTCGGTCCGGCAATGCTGCCTTCTTTGTTGATGTGTCCGATAAGGATGACAGGGGTACCGGTTTCTTTGGCAAACTTCAAGAGAGAAGCGGTACATTCCCTTACCTGCACGATGCTGCCGGGAGAGGAATCAATGTTTTCGGTAGAAATGGTCTGGATGGAGTCGATGATGACCAGGTCGGGAGCGGCATTCTTGATGTGGGTAAAGATTTGTTCCAAGGAGGTCTCACACGCAATCAGCAGGTTTTCGTTGTCGGGATGGGGGATACGGACAGCACGGAGCTTCAGCTGACGGGCACTTTCTTCACCGGATACATAAAGAATCTTTTTATGGGCAAGTCGGAGTACGGTCTGAAGTACCAGGGTGGATTTGCCGATACCGGGTTCTCCTCCAATCAGGGTCAGGGAGCCCTGTACCAGTCCTCCTCCCAATACCCGGTTGAGTTCCTCGTCCAGCATATCAATCCGTTGCTCCTCGTCGGATGCGATAGCTTTGAGAGGCTGAGGTTTGGAACGTACGGATTCGATGCCGTGCGCCACATGCTTGGCCACGGGGGCTTCTTTCCGGACCACCTCTTCTACAAATGTGTTCCACTGTCCGCAAGAGGGACATTTCCCGGCCCATTTCGGGGATTCTTGTCCGCAATTCGTGCAGACATATACTGTTTTTTCTTTTGCCATAGTTGTCACACTAATTTCAGACAAAGGTACGAAAACTTATGTTTATTTCTGATACTGCCAAAAAAATATCATTTAAATGTGGGTTTGTAGAAAAATGTTGTTATATTTGCCAACGGAAAAACAATAATCTATGACTGAACGCTGTCTTCATATCATCTTGTTGAAGGGGCATGGGTATATGCCTTTCATTACTTCTGCCACAGGGATGACCCCTAGGGGGTAAAGGATAGTATGTTTGGTGTTTCTACGTGATACACGTCTGCGGATGCAGACATTTCAATTATTTTATTCATTCAACTTTAATTTAATTTATTTGTTTCCGTAAGGAAAGTGGAATGTACTGCTTTCTTCTTGTGGAAGCTAACCGGATTATATGAATTCGGGCATAAAAAATAAAAACAACCTATGAAAGTATTGAAATTCGGCGGCACGTCCGTAGGTTCCGTCAATAGCATGTTAAGCGTGAAGCGCATTGTAGAAAGTGTAGATGACAAAGTGATTGTAGTCGTTTCTGCATTGGGAGGCATTACCGACAAATTGATTTGTACTTCGAGAATGGCCGCTTCGGGCGATGATTCTTATGAAAAGGAAATGAAGGAAATCGTGAACCGCCATATCGAGATGGTCTACACGGTCATTCCGGCAGGGAGAGGAAGAGAATTGCTTCTGGACCTGGTCAATGAGTTGCTAAGTGAATTGAAGGATATTTTTCAGGGGATTTATTTGATTCGGGACCTTTCTCCCAAAACGTCGGCTACTATTGTGAGCTATGGAGAACGTTTGTCTTCCATTATCGTGGCTACCTTGATTCAAGGGGCTGTGTGGTTCGATTCCCGTACGTTTATCAAGACAGAGAAAAAACATAACAAGCATATTCTGGATTCAGAACTCACCAATCAGCTGGTACGTGAAACCTTCAGTGAGATACCGCAAGTATCTGTAGTGCCGGGATTTATTTCTACGGATAAGAACACCGGTGAGGTCACGAACTTGGGAAGAGGTGGTTCGGATTACACGGCTTCCATCATTGCGGCTGCACTGGATGCGGATATTTTGGAAATATGGACGGATGTGGACGGCTTCATGACGGCCGACCCTAGAGTCATCAGCACGGCTTATCCGATTAAGGAGTTGAGCTACGTGGAGGCTATGGAGTTGTGTAATTTCGGAGCGAAGGTGGTATATCCGCCGACCATTTATCCGGTATGTCACAAGAATATTCCGATTCTGATTAAGAATACGTTCAATCCGGAGGCACCGGGTACCATCGTCAAGCAGGATGCCGACCATTCTTCAAAACCCATCAAGGGTATTTCGTCCATCAACGATACTTGCCTGATTACCATGACCGGTCTGGGTATGGTGGGCGTGATTGGAGTCAACCACCGTATTTTCAAGACCTTGGCAGAGAACGGCATCAGCGTGTTCCTCGTATCGCAGGCTTCTTCCGAGAACTCTACTTCCATCGGTGTGAGAAATGAAGATGCAGAACTGGCTTGTGAAGTATTGAACGAGGAATTTGCCAAAGAAATTGAAATGGGAGAAATCTCGCCGATGAAGGCGGAAGGCAATCTGGCAACCGTAGCCATTGTGGGTGAGAACATGAAGCATACACCGGGTATTGCCGGAAAACTGTTCGGTACGTTAGGACGGAACGGCATCAATGTCATTGCCTGTGCGCAGGGAGCTTCGGAAACCAATATCTCTTTTGTGGTAGACGGTGCTTCTTTGCGGAAAACGCTGAACGTGATTCACGATTCATTCTTTCTGTCAGAATACCAAGTCTTGAATTTGTTTATTTGTGGCACAGGAACGGTAGGTTCCAGCCTGATAGAGCAGATTCATGGTCAGCAGGAAAAATTGAAACAGGAACGGGGATTGAAACTGCATGTAGTGGGAATCGCCAATGGACACAAGGCGTTGTTTACCCGTGCAGGAATCAATCTGGAGCATTTCCGGGAAGAACTGGATGAAAAGGGAATCGTTTCTACCCCGCAGGTACTTCGGGATGAGATTGTGGGAATGAATATCTTCAACTCGGTATTTGTGGATTGTACCGCCAGTCCGGATATTGCAGCCCTCTACAAGGACTTGTTGAGTCACAACGTTTCGGTAGTGGCAGCCAATAAGATTGCGGCTTCTTCGGAATATGATATTTATGCGGAATTGAAGAAAATAGCCCGTCAGCGGGGAGTCAAGTTCCTGTTTGAAACGAACGTAGGAGCGGGATTACCGGTCATCAACACCATCAACGACCTGATAAACAGTGGAGATAAGATTCTGAAGATTGAAGCGGTAGTGAGCGGTACGTTGAATTATATTTTCAACCGTATCAGTGCCGACATGCCGTTGAGTGCGACCATCCGTCAGGCGAAGGAAGACGGTTATTCAGAACCCGATCCGCGAGTAGACCTGAGCGGGAAGGACGTGATTCGGAAACTGGTGATTCTGGCTCGTGAAGCAGGCTATCGTTTGAATCAGGAAGATGTGGAAACCCACTTGTTTATTCCGGACAAGTATTTTGAGGGTACGTTGGATGATTTCTGGAAGAACATTCCCAAATTGGATAAGGAATTCGAAGAGCGTCGCCGCGAAGTGGAACGGGAAGGAAAACGTTGGCGTTTTGTAGCCAGTCTGGAAAACGGACATGGAAAAGTGGCTTTGCAGGAAGTGGATAGCAATCATCCGTTCTATAATCTGGCGGGTACCAATAACATTATTCTGCTGACCACCGAACGTTACAATGAATATCCGATGCTGATTCAAGGATATGGCGCCGGGGCCAGTGTGACGGCTGCGGGTGTGTTTGCAGACATCATGAGCATTGCCAATATTTAAAACAGACAGTCATGAAACATCTTATTATATTGGGCGACGGCATGGCCGACTGGGCTGTTCCGTCGTTGGGAGGCAAGACCCTGTTGCAGTATGCGCAGACTCCTTATATGGACAAACTGGCACGCATGGGACGTACGGGTATGTTGAAGACCGTAGCCGACGGGTTTCATCCTGGAAGTGAGGTGGCCAATATGTCGGTAATGGGATATGACCTGCCCAAGGTTTACGAAGGCCGTGGGGTACTGGAAGCTGCGAGTATCGGAGTCGACCTTCAGGAAGGGGACATGGCCATGCGGTGTAACATCGTCTGTGTGGAAGGAGATCTTTTGAAGAACCATTCTGCCGGGCATATCACGACCGAGGAAGCCGATGAACTGATCCGATTTCTGGATGAAAAACTGGGCTCCGACCGTATTCATTTCTATACCGGTGTGCAGTATCGTCATTTGCTGGTGATAAAAGGGGGAGACAAACGGCTGGCTTGTGTGCCTCCGCATGATATCCCTTTACAGCCTTTCCGACCGAACATGGTGAAGGCTTTGTGCCCGGAAGCACAGGAAACAGCCGATTTGTTGAATGATTTGATTCTGAAGTCACAACAGTTGCTGCCCACTCATCCGGTCAACCTGAAACGGGTGGCTGAAGGAAAGGACCCGGCCAATAGTATCTGGCCGTGGAGTCCGGGATACCGTCCGCAGATGGAACCGTTGTCAGAGAAATATCCTGCCATCCGTAAGGGAGCAGTCATTACGGCAGTCGATTTGATTCGGGGTATCGGACGTTACGCCGGATTGCGTTGCATTGAAGTGGAAGGAGCTACCGGCTTGTATAATACCAATTATGAAGGAAAGGCCCAGGCAGCCATTGAAGCCTTGAAAACCGATGACTTTGTGTATCTGCATGTGGAGGCCAGCGATGAGGCCGGACATGAAGGAGATGTGCCGTTGAAGTTGCAGACGATTGAAAACCTGGACCGTCGGATTGTGGGACCTGTCTATGAGGCGGTGAAACAATGGGATGAACCTGTCGCCATGGCGGTTCTTCCAGACCATCCTACGCCTTGTGAGTTGCGGACACATACCAATGAGCCTATACCGTTTTTGATTTATTATCCGGGTATTGTGCCCGATTCCGTGCAGACCTATGATGAAATAAGCTGTAAGGAAGGCGGATACGGGGTGATGGAAAAAGACGAGTTTATGAATTTATTTATGAACATTCAGTAACAAATTGCAATATGAAGTATTACAGTACAAACGGAAAAGCGCTGGACGCTACTTTGGAAGAGGCCGTAGTGAGAGGGCTGGCTTCTGACAAGGGCTTGTATATGCCTCGCGAGATAAAGGCATTGCCGCAGTCTTTTTTTGACGAGATTGATACGCTTTCTTTCCCTGAGATAGCTTATAAGGTGGCCGATGCCTTCTTTGGAGAAGATGTACCTGCAGAGACTCTGAAACAGATTGTATATGATACCTTGAATTTCGATGTGCCGGCAGTGAAGGTGAAAGATAATATTTATTCTTTGGAACTGTTTCATGGACCGACGCTGGCGTTTAAGGATGTAGGCGGTCGTTTTATGGCGCGTTTGCTGGGGTATTTTATCCGCAAGGAAGGGAAAAAGCAGGTCAATGTGCTGGTGGCCACTTCGGGTGATACGGGAAGTGCCGTGGCAAACGGCTTCCTGGGAGTAGAAGGTATTCATGTATATGTGCTCTACCCGAAGGGAAAAGTCAGCGAGATTCAGGAAAAGCAGTTTACTACCCTCGGACATAATATTACGGCCATTGAGGTGAACGGTACGTTTGATGACTGCCAGGCCTTGGTGAAGAGTGCGTTCATGGATAAGGAATTGAACGAACACATGCAGCTCACTTCCGCCAACTCCATTAATGTGGCCCGCTTCTTGCCTCAGGCATTTTATTATTTCTATGCCTATGCCCAGATGAAGAAAATCGGTAAAGCCGACAATCTGGTTGTCTGTGTACCGAGTGGCAACTTTGGCAATATCACTGCCGGGTTGTTTGGCAAGCGCATGGGACTCCCCGTGAAGCGTTTTATTGCCGCCAATAACCGGAATGACATATTCTATCAGTACCTGAAGACAGGGAAATACAGTCCACGTCCTTCTGTGGCTACGATTGCCAATGCCATGGATGTGGGCGACCCAAGTAACTTTGCCCGTGTATTGGATTTGTACGACGGCAGCCATGAGGCCATCGCTTCCGAAATCAGTGGAGAAACCTATACAGATGACCAGATTCGGGAAACGGTACAGAAGGTGTATGAAGAAACGGGTTATCTGCTGGATCCCCATGGGGCATGCGGATACCGGGCTTTGGCGGAAGAACTGAAGGAAGGCGAAGTGGGGGTATTCCTGGAGACCGCTCATCCGGCCAAATTCTTGCAGACCGTAGAAGATATCATTGGGGTAGAGGTGAAAATACCGGAAAAACTTCAGGCCTTCATGAAAGGAACCAAACAGAGCATACCGATGTCAAAAGATTTTGCGGCTTTCAAGGCTTACTTGATGAAGCAGTAATTGTTCGGACGCAGACTAGGATAAGAGTAAGTTCTCAGTACTTCCTAGGAAGTACTTTAGTACTCATTAGGCAGTACTGCAGTACTTTCAGGGGAGTACTCCAGTACTTCAAAGGAAGTACTGAGTTGACAGCATATCATAGACTCAGCTTTTCCAACTGCTTGAATAGTAGTGGCTTGGCTGATGAAAAAAAGGAAGGGACCATTCGAATGAAAATGAATGGTCCCTTCCTTTTTTAGGTTATGTTTTTTTCCTTTTTAAAGATGAAGCTTCAGGGTCACGAATTTCTTGATGAACTCTACGGTGCCGTCAATCCCCAATACGGAGGAGTCAATGCATAAATGATAAGTAGCTGCCGCTCCCCATGTCTTGTAACTGTAATAATTGTAGTAAGACGAACGTTTCTTGTCGGCTTTTTCCATCAAGTCTTCTGCATCTTCGGCACTGATGTGGTGCAGTTTCATCAGTCGTTCGATACGGGCTTCGGGAGAGGCCGAAACAAAGACATTGGCACATCGCGGGTGGTCGCGGAGAATATAATCCGCACAGCGTCCGACAAACAGGCACGATTGCTTTTCAGCCAGCTGACGGATGACATCACTCTGAATCTTGAACAGGGAGTCGTTGCTCAAATAGGAATTGTAGGGATAGGCTCCCTCCGTGATGAACGGGAAACGCGTGCCGAACAGTCCTCCCAAAATTGTCTGAGAGGCTTTCTCGTCTGCTTTCTCGAAAAATTCCTTGCAGAGTCCGCTTTCCTCCGAAGCCAGGTTGATTAATTCTTTATCATAAAAAGCAATGCCTAGTTCATTCGCCAGTTTCTCACCAATCTCTTTTCCGCCACTTCCCAGCTGACGTCCGAGATTAATCACATAATGTCCGTCCATAGTGTAACTTCTTTAGTTTGATATAAAGCAAATATAAATCATTCTACGGAAAAATGCGACTTTTTTATCTTTTATTTTCGTCAGCGATTGGACTGTGCTGCATGTTGTTGCTTGAATTGTTTGAATTGGGCATAAAGCATGGTACCTGCAATGATACTGGCGGTAATATCCGAAATCGGCATGCTGTACCACACGCCTTCTACTCCCCAAAAGAGAGGAAGAATCAGCAGGCAGGGAATCAGAATTAGTACCTGACGGCTCAGGGAAAGGATGATGGCTTTCTTGGCCATACCGATGCTTTGGAAAAAGTTGGAGGTCACCATCTGAAAACCGATGATGGGGAAGAACAGGACAACTACTTGCAATCCTTTTGCACTCAGCTGGATGAGCTGCGCATCCGTTGTAAAGGCCGATACGGCCAGTTCTGGCATCAGCTCTCCTACGAGGAAGCCGCTGGTCGTTACAATGGTGGCGGCGATGACGGTATATTTCATGACTTGGTTTACCCGATGGTAGTGCTGGGCACCGAAATTATAGCCGGCAATGGGTTGCATCCCTTGGTTCAGTCCCATCACAATCATGACAAATAAATACACAATACGGTTGACAATGCCAAACGCGCCGATGGCCAAATCTCCGTCATACAACTTCAATCCCTTGTTGATAAGGATGACGATGAAGCAGGAAGCCAGGTTCATGAAGAAGGGAGCCAGTCCGATGCCGATAATGTTTTCCACCAGCGTCATCTTGAGCCGATAAATTCCTCTTTTCAGATGCAGGAGTTCATCTTTGTTACAGAAAATCTTGATAAGCCAGCATAAAGAAATAACCTGAGCCAGTACCGTGGCTATGGCGGCACCACGGATTCCCATGTGGAAGGTATAGATGAACAGTGGGTCCAGCAGCGTATTGATGACCACGGTCAGGATAGTGGCTGCCATGGCTTTTTGCGGATGTCCGGCCGAACGCAGTACAGAGTTCAGTCCCAGGTACATGTGGGTAATGACATTTCCCAGAAGGATGGTAATCATGTAGTCTCTGGCATAAGGAAGGGTAGCATCGCTGGCCCCGAAGAAATACAGAATCGGGTCCAGAAACAGCAGGCAGACAAGGGTGAACAGTACCCCGATAATCAGGTTGAGTGAAACCACATTTCCCAGAATCTGCTGGGCGGTGGCATAATCCTTCTGTCCCAGTTTGACAGAAATAAGTGTCGAGGCGCCGACTCCTACCAGTGAGCCGAAAGCAGCGGCCAGGTTCATCAGCGGAAAGGTGATGGCCAGTCCGGAGATAGCCAACGGTCCGACTCCATGTCCGATGAAGATACTGTCTACCATGTTGTAGAGGGAGGAGGCAGTCATGGCAATGATGGCTGGGATGGCATATTGTATCAATAGTTTTCCAATTCTTTCTGTTCCCAGCTCGGTGGCTGTTCCTTTTTGTGACGTCATACTCTCTTATTCTTTTTCTTATTAATTGTTATCCAGAAATCTTTAGATTCCCTAAAAAATCGCGCAAAGGTAAGTCTTTTTCCGGAATCAGGGAAAACTTTGTGTATCTTTGCGCTTCAAAGATAAAAGCTATGTGGATGAATGTGAATAGAGTAGGATTATTCCTTTGCCTATTGGCCTGCTTGGGGAGCGCTTCAGCAGAGACTATGTACAAATATCGGGTCCAGCTTACGGACAAGAAAAAGACCGTTTATTCTTTGGAACATCCGGAGGAATTTTTGTCGTCGCGGGCATTGGCGCGTCGGGCGCATCAGGGATTGGCCGTCGATTCGACCGATTTGCCTGTCTGCCGTGTGTATATAGACCGTCTGAAGGAGCAGGGGGGAGAATATGTTTCTTCCAGCAAGTGGAACAATACGGTACTGATGGAGGTGCCCGATGAGTCGGTGGCCCTCCGTTTTCTGGATAATCCTTTCGTGCGTTCCGTAAAGAAAGTCTGGGTCTCTCCGGATTCCATTCCTGCCCGGGGAGCGGGACGGAAGGAGCTGGTAAAGAACCAGTGGAAAAAACAGGACGATTATTATGGAATGGCTTCCGAACAGATTAAAATACACAATGGAGACAGCTTGCATCTGGCAGGTTTCAAGGGACAAGGCATGCAGATTGCCGTGATTGATGCCGGTTTCTTCAATGTAGATGCCATGAAGATTTTTCATAAAACCTCCATCTTAGGTACACATGATTTTGTAAATCCGGATTCGGATATTTATGGAGAGCATAATCATGGCATGAAAGTACTTTCCTGCATGGCTGCCAATATGCCCCATGTAATGGTCGGAACTGCTCCCGAGGCAAGTTACTGGCTGTTGCGGAGTGAGGATAATGATACGGAACAACCGGTGGAAGAGGATAATTGGGCGGCTGCCATTGAATTTGCTGACAGTGTGGGAGTGGATATCGTGAACACTTCACTGGGATATTATTCTTTTGACGATCCGATTGACAATTATACTTATCGGGAACTCGATGGACATACTTCCTTGATGGCGGCTTCTGCTTCGTATGCGGCCAAGAAGGGATTGTTGGTGGTGTGCAGTGCCGGAAATTCCGGTATGGATGCTTGGAAAAAAATAACGCCTCCGGCGGATGCAGAGGATATTCTGACCATCGGGGCGATAGACAATATGGGAGTGAATGCTCCATTTTCTTCCATCGGCAATACGGCAGACGGGCGTGTCAAGCCGGACGTCATGGCAATGGGAGTCCATTCGGCCGTTGTGGGTATCGACGGGGGAACTTCCTTTGCCAACGGTACATCGTTTGCTTCGCCTACATTCTGCGGACTGGTGGCTTGTTTGTGGGAGGCTTGTCCTTGGCTTACTGTCCGTCAGTTGATTGAGATTGTGCATGAAGCCAGCGACCGTAATGCCTATCCGGACAATATCTTCGGCTATGGAGTGACGGATATCTGGAAAGCCTATCATCTGGGATTGAAACTGAAGAGCGGAAACGATGGAAAATAAACCTTTGTCTTTGCTGGAACTGAATTCACTGGTCAGGAGGAGTATCACCTCCTGCTTGCCGGATGAATATTGGGTGCAGGCGGAACTGAGTGATGTGCGTGTGAACTATTCCGGGCACTGCTACCTGGAGTTCGTGCAGAAAGATGCCACGGGCAATGCTCTGCTGGCCAAGGCTCGGGGAATTATATGGGCGAATGTATTCAGTCGGTTGCGGGCGTATTTTGAACGGGAAACGGGACAGGCTTTTGTGTCCGGACTGAAAGTACTGGTCAAGGTGACCGTCGATTTTCATGAACTGTATGGCTATTCGCTGACGGTGGTCAACATCGACCCTACTTATACGTTGGGCGATATGGTACGCCGCCGCAAGGAAATTCTGCGTCAGCTGGACGAAGAAGGTATCCTGACACTCAATAAGGAACTGGAACTGCCGGTGCTTGCCCAGCGGATTGCCGTAATTTCATCGGCTACGGCTGCGGGGTATGGCGATTTCTGCAATCAGTTACAGCATAATGCCTTCGGCTTTGTGTTTTATCCTTGTCTTTTTCAGGCGGTCATGCAGGGAGAGCAGGTGGAGCAGTCCATCATTCAGGCTCTCGACCGTATCAATGCCACGCGCGACCTTTGGGATGTGGTGGTCATCATCCGAGGGGGAGGAGCCACTTCCGATCTTTCCGGCTTCGACACTTACGAGCTGGCCGCGAACTGTGCCCAGTTCCCGCTTCCCATCATTACCGGAATCGGACATGAACGCGACGATACCGTATTGGACCTGATAGCCCATACTCGTGTGAAGACTCCGACGGCTGCCGCCGAGTTCCTGATTAATCACTTACGGCAGACGGCACAGGAATTGGAAGGATACGAAGAAATTATTTATGAGGAAGTTCCCCGCTTGTTGCAGCAAGAAAAGCAACGGTTGGAAGGTTTTGTCACGCGCATTCCCGGACAGGTGCAGATGCGTTTGCAGCGGGAGACCTTCCGGCAGGAGCGCTTTCAGAACCGGATAAAGACGGCTTGGCAGTCGCGCTTGTTGCAGGAAAACTACCGTTTGCAGCTGATGCCTCGTGTACTTTCTGCCTTGCAGAACCGGGTGCAGCGTGAAACGCATCGGCTGGAACTGCTGGCGCAACGGGTGTCTTCCGCTTCGCCGGAAGTCTTGTTGAAGAAAGGGTACAGTCTTACCTTGCTGAATGGAAAAGCAGTGACAGACGCTTCCTTGCTGAAACCGGGGGATGAAGTGGAAACCCGTCTGGCAAAGGGGCAATTCAGAAGTAAAGTAATCAAATGAAACAATGATATGGCAGCAAAGAAAGAAACCTATTCAGAGGCCATGAAGCGCCTGGAGGAAATCGTGGCCCGTATTGAAAGCAACGAACTGGACATAGACCAGTTGGGCGAATATTTGCAGGAGGCCCAGAAGCTGATAAAGTTCTGTAAGAACAAACTGTATAAAGCCGATGCGGAGATCAAGAAGATTCTCGAAGAAGAAAGTGACGCACAAGCTTAACACCAAAAAAGCCAGACCGGGAAGTCTGGCTTTTTTGGTGAATCGAATTATCGGATAATGGTCATTTCCTTGAGCAGATGGCCTGCACTCGCAAACTTGTCGATGATGAACAGCGTGTAGCGGATGTCCACGCAGGCAGCCCGTTGCAGCTGAGGGTTGTAGGCGATGTCGCCCGTCAAGCCTTCATAGTTGCGGTCGAAGCCTGTACCGATGAGTTCCCCTTGAGCGTTGAAGACCGGAGAGCCTGAGTTGCCGCCCGTGTTGTCGGTGGCAGTGGCAAAGCAGACCGGCATACGTCCGTCGGGCATGGCGTAAGGACCGAAGTCTTTCTTTTCATACAGTTCTTTCAGTTTGGCCGGTACCACAAATTCCGGATTGTTCGGGTCTTCCTTTTCCATCACCCCTTTCAGGGTCGTGTAATACAGGTATTCCTTTCCGTCGGCCGGTTCATAGGAACCGATTTTGCCGTAAGTCAGACGCAGGGTAGAGTTGGCATCCGGATAGATAGGCTGTCCGTGCGCCTTTTTCAGTTGCAGCATACCTGCCACCCAGGTCTTGTGAGCCGCATTGTAAGCATTCGTCTCCTCCTGCATGGCCTCGCTGGTTGCTTGGTAACCGTCGCGTACGGAAGCGGCGTATTTCACCATCAGGTCGTTCTCCAGTTGGGCTGCATCCGGATGTGCCAGAAAAGCTTCCAATGCTTCCGGGCTTCTGAAAATGGACCGGGTGAAGCAAGCGTCTACAAAAGCATCCGTATTTCCCTGGAAGTCCTTGTCGATGGTCCGGAAAATGTCAATCCGTTGTGCGGTCGGTATCAGACGGGCATACAAGGCAATGAGTTGCTTGGATACCTTGCGGTCTACTTCCGGACTGTAGTCCTTGTTGAAGAACTTCTTTCCGGCTTCTCTCAGGTCGGCCACGGCCTCGTCAATGTCTTCCTGCTTCTGGCTTTCCAGAGCCGCTTTCAATGCTTCCGTATCAAGAACCTTATAAAATTCCGTGCCTAGCATCAAAGCCTCGTAAATAGCCTGCTGGTGGTAGACTGCCTCATGACGCTGTGCCACAATCTGCTTGATGGTTTCGTAGGCTTTCCGGTAACTGTCGTTGCCGATGGAATCCCCGAAGGCCAGTAGTTGCTCCTGCTCCCGTTTCTTGCGGTCGAGCACCTTCAGACGTACCAGTCCCTCGTTCATGCCGATGGCATTCTTCCAGTAATTGGCTGATGACGCATACTTGGCTGCATATTGGATGCGCGTGTGCGCGTCCTTGGCCATTTCTTCGCCCAACACCCGCAAGCGTACGCCGCGGATGGTGTCGCGCATGAAGTTGGTAGTCTGCATACGTTCTTCCACTTCGTCGCTGATCATGTAGCGCCAGTTGCGTCCCGGAAATCCCATCACGAAAGTAAAGTCACCTTCTTTCACTCCTTTCAGGTTGATGGCGATGTGTTTCTTGACTTTCAAAGGCACGTTGTCCGCACTGTATTCGGCCGGTTTTCCGTCCTTGCTGGCATAGATACGGAAGATAGAGAAATCCCCGCAGTGGCGTGGCCACATCCAGTTGTCAGTGTCTGCCCCGAATTTTCCGATGGAAGAGGGAGGAGCTCCCACCATACGTACGTCCTTGTAGGAGGTCTTGACAAACAGGTAATATTTGTTGGACCCGTAGAACGGTTTCAGCTCCAATGTGGTAAACGCATCGGTACGGATGTGTTCTTTCTTGGCAAACTTTTCAGCCACTCCTGCCAGGAAAGAAGGGGAAAGATAATTCGTTCCGTCCGGGTCTTTGGACTTCTTCAGCTGTTTCTGTACGTATTCCGTCACGTCGAGTATCCGGTCGATGAAGGTCACGTTCAGTCCTTCGCAAGGAAGTTCCTGTTCCCGCGTCATGGCCCAGAAGCCGTCGGTCAGGTAGTCATGTTCCACCGAGCTGTGCTGTTGGATATATCCGTATCCACAGTGGTGGTTGGTCAGTACCAGTCCTTCGGAAGAAATGACTTCTCCCGTACATCCTCCTCCAAAGTGTACTACGGCGTCCTTCAGGCTGATATTATCCGGACTGTACACCTTGTCGATGGCAATATCCAACCCCAAATCCTGCATCACAGCTGCATTCTGCTGCTTCAGGTCGGTCAGCATCCACATTCCCTCGTCCGCATGGGCGGCGAGGGTGAATGTGGCAAATAAAGTGAGTAAAAACTTATGTTTCATTATTCTACGATGGTCATTTCGTCAATCAGGTTCTTGCAACCTCCCAGTTTTTCCACAATGAATAGCACGTAGCGGATGTCTACGGCGATACAGCGCTGGAGATTGTTGTCGAAGTTGATGTCGCCGGAAAGCGATTCCCAGTTACCGTCGAAAGCCGCTCCAATCAGTTCCCCGTTGCCGTTCATGACCGGAGAACCTGAGTTACCGCCGGTAATGTCATTGGTGGTCAGGAAGCAGGTCGGCATTTCGCCGTTTGGCAAGGCATAACGTCCGTAGTTCTTGGTGGCATACAGTTCTTTCAGTTTGGCCGGTACCACGAATTCCGGATTGTTCGGGTCTTCTTTTTCCATCACGCCTTTCAGGGTCGTGTAGTATTTGTAGTGTACACCGTCTTTCGGGTCATAAGATTTCACGTTACCGTAAGTCAGACGGATGGTGAAGTTGGCATCCGGAGCTTTCGGAGTCGGTGCGTACATTTCGCAAAGACCGCGTACATAGGTCTTGTGCAGCAGGTTGATGTCGCCGTTTGCCTTGTCCAGCTTGTCGGCCAGTTCCTTGTATTTCTTGCTGACAGCATTGGCATATTCAGCCGACAAATCGTTCTGGATAGCTTCTGCAGTGGGATTTTCGATGAACGCATTGAAATTCTTTTCGTTGGCAAAGATGCTGTTATCGTAGAGGGCATCTACATACGCATTGTAATCACCTTTGAAAGTCGTCTTGATGGTCTGATAGAAATCAGGCAGGGCTTCTGCCGGTACTTTTTCGGCATACAGCGGAATCAGGACTTTCGCTACTTTCCGGTCTACTTCGTGGTCATAATCCTTGTTGTGGATATCGGCGTAGGCTTCCTTCAGGGTAGCGATGGCTTTTTCAATGTCTTTCTTCTTGTTCTTTTTCAGTGCGGCAGCCAAGTCCTGCAAAGCGTCCATCTTGGAGCTGTGTGTAAATTCGATGCCCCCTCTGAAAGTTTCGGTGAAATACGTCAGCTGGGTACGGAGCGGAGTCACACGTTTTACGTACTCATCGATTTTGCCGACTACTGCTGCATAGTCCTCATTCTGTTTTTCTTTGGCAAAAGCGGCGAATTTTGCTTCCTGTTCAGCCTTTGCTTCCAACACGTGGTTGTCTACGATGGCCTTGTTCATACCGATGGAGTTTTTCCAGTAGTTGCTGGAACCGGCAAACTTGCTGGCATACTGGATACGGACCTTGTCGCTGGCTGCCATTTCCTTGCGGAGGATATCCTGGCGGGCTTCACGCACCGTGATACGCGGAATGTTGGTGCCTTCCATGCGCAGACGTACTTCGCTTTCAGTCAGGTAACGGCTGGTGCTTCCGGGGAATCCCATGATCATGGCATAGTCGCCTTCTTGCAGTCCCTTCAACGAAATCGTCAGGTGTTTCTTAACCTTCAAAGGCACATTGTCCTTGCTGTATGCAGCCGGGTTTCCGTCTTTGTCGGCATAGATACGGAACATGGAGAAGTCGCCGGTGTGACGCGGCCACATCCAGTTGTCGGTTTCTCCACCGAACTTACCGATAGATGAAGGGGGAGCGGCTACCATGCGGATGTCGCTGTAAGTCTTGATGAAGAACAGATAGAACTTGTTTCCTGCATAGAAAGGAAGTGCCAGGGTAGAAATGCCTGGTTTTCCTTTCAGGTCGCTCTTTTTCAGTTCTTCATCTGCCAGTTTCTTGAGGTATTTGCTTCCGAAGGATTCCGTTTCGCTGATTTTGCCTTTTTTGATATCTTCGTTTACTTTGTCGGTTACATCCACGATGCGGTCTACAAACTTGAAGGTCAGTCTCGGTGTCGGCAATTCTTCTTGATAGCTTTTTGCCCAAAATCCGTCGGTCAGGTAATCGTGTTCCACGGAACTATGTTGTTGGATGGCACCGTAGCCACAGTGATGGTTGGTCAGAATCAATCCGTTGGGAGAAATGATTTCGCCCGTGCATCCACCTCCGAAGATTCCTACGGCATCCTTCAAGGTAATCTGGTTCGGGTTGTAGATGGCCGCGATGTCCATTTTCAAGCCTTGCGCTTTCATTCGGTCGGCAAGGTTCTGCTCCTGCATGAGTTGGAGCAACCACATCCCTTCATCGGCTTTCGCCGGAGAGAAGACGGCACAAATAAGTGCGAGTGCGAGTACTTTTAGTTTTTTCATATTGTGATGATTGTTAATTCAAGAGCACAAAAATAGCAAAAAAACGTACACCTTTTTCATGTGGCTGAATGAAAAGGTAATAAACCACTATCTTAGTATAAATTTTGATAATTTATTTCGGCTCATCCTTGAAAGATTATACCTTTGCTCACAAATTTAAAAGGTTTCAGCATGTATAAACTTTATTTTTTTCTGTTGTGTGCAATACTTTGCACCTCTTGCAGTAAGAAATATAAGATAGAAGGTACTTCATCTGTTTCTGTGTTGGACGGCAAAATGCTTTTCATAAAAATCCCGGTGGGTGATAGATTGGTCAACATTGACTCGGCTGAAGTGATTCATGGCTTATTCGAGATGCAGGGAAAAGTGGATTCTACGGTACTGGCCTCTTTGTATATGGATGATGACTGTATTATGCCTTTGGTGATAGAACCGGGGCGTATCGAAGTACAGATTGATAATGCGGGGATTACGATCAAGGGGACTCCACTGAATGATTGTTTCAACGACTTCGTGATGCAGAAAAATTCGCTCGACGATCGTGCCTACGAGGTGGAACATGAAGAAAGCCGTATGATTATGGACGGAAAGGACTTGCAGACCGTTCATGAGGAAATCCAGAAAAAACGGGACCAGCTGTCGGAAGAGATGAACCAGTTGGCAAAGACTTTCATCCAGGACAATTATGAGAATGTGCTGGGTCCGGGTGTCTTTCTGATGTTAGGCAACAGTTTGCCTTATCCGTTTTTGACACCGCTTATGCAAGAGATTATAGACGGGGCTCCCGACTCTTTCAAGAATAATTACATGGTACAAGAGTATGTGTCGGTGGCGCGTGAGAATATGTCGCATGTCCCTCTTCATTAAAAAACAATCGGGTAGAAAGAGATTTCCTTGCTACCCGATATTTTTTTCTTCTTTTTCTTATTTCTTTCCTTTGTATTTCTCCGGCAAATCCTTTTCAATGGCCTGATAAGACTCTTCCATGAGCAGGGTCAGGTTTTCCTGTCCTTTTCCCTGGGGGTAAATAGGCTCATGGATGGTCAGTTTCAACGGATGCCAGGAAAGCAGTTTGCCTGTGCGGGGCAGTACGTCGAACGAACCGCTGATGGTCATGGGTACTACAGGCATCTGCAGCTGGTCGGCGATAAGGAAGGCTCCTTTTTTGAACTCGTTCATGTGTCCCGTGAAAGTTCTTCTTCCCTCCGGGAATACCACGAGCGAAGTTCCTCCCTGCAATATCTTCTCGGCCCGTTTGATGGTTTCGTACACTTTTCGCGGACTGGATTTGTCGACGAAGATGAATCCGGCCGATTCACAAGCTTTTCCTACAAAAGGAATGTTGCGCAAACTTTTTTTCATCATCCACTTGAAGTTCCGGCCCAAAAATCCGTAGATAAGGAAGATGTCGAAGGCCCCTTGGTGGTTGGCTACAAAAACGTACGAGGTCTTGTGGTCTATATGCTGATGCCCTTCCACTTTCACCGGGAGCAAAAACAGGAAACAGGTAAGCTGCGACCAGATTTTGCCGGGATAATATCCCCAGAAATGGCCGTTGCCGAGCCAGCATCCCAACATGGTGGTCAGTGCGGTCAGAATGGTTAGTACAAGAAAAATGGGTAGTCCGATACAGATTTGATAAATGATGTATAAGAATCTCATAATTTGATGTGGTTATTTTGAGGGTTAGTTGAATATGCTTTTTTTAATGTGATGACCGTAATCTCCGGCCAGGCTCCCAACCGCATGGGAAAGAGCACATAGCCCAGTCCTATGTTGACATACAAGCCACGATTGCCTTCCAGATACAATCCCCGGTGTTCCGGATAGATGAATTTGGATACGGAAAAGCCGAACAGGCTGATTTGCATGTCGTGGGTGTGTCCCGACAAGGTCAGCTGTACGGATGTGTCCGGAAGCACCTTTCTCCGCCAGTGGGTAGGGTCGTGGCTTAGCAACACCGTAAACATGCCGTCGGTTCCTTTCAGGGCCTTGGGCAGGTCTCCCCGGTCGGGGAAGGGAGGCTTTCCGCTGTTTTCCACTCCCGCCAGGGCAAGTGAGTCTTTACCTTTATATATTATATGCGAATCGTTCAGCAACATTTTCCAGCCCATGCGGTTTTCGCGGGCAATCAGGCTGTCTACATTGGCCAGACGGGCATGCTCGTTTTCCCACTTTGCGTAGGTGCCGTAATCGTGGTTCCCTAACACGGCATACACGCCATCGGGCGCTTTCAGTTGGGAGAATATCGGCATGAATTCCACCAGTTCGTCGGCCCGGCTGTTGACCAGGTCGCCGGTAAATACGGCCAAGTCAGCTTTTTGCTGGTTGCAGAGGGCAATGGCTTTCCGAAGTGCTTCCCCGTTGCCTTTCCAGCTTCCGGAATGGATGTCCGACAGCTGCAGGATGCGGTAGCCGTCGAAAGCGTCCGGTAGGTCGGGCGAACAGAAAGTCACTTCCTTCACCTGAAAATATTCCTTGCCTTTGAGGGCACCGAACAGAATGTATCCTAAGATGAGTACCGCGGGTACCAGCGAGATGCTGCCGTGAGGCAGGTGGCAGCGGAAAAGTTTCTGGAGCAGTCTCAGCAAGATGCTCGTCAGCATGAAGAGAGTCTTCGGAATGGTGACACACAAGGCCACAATCAGGTACGTTCCGAAATACTCATGCAGTTGGTCGTGCCCGATAAGAAACACTGCCAGAATCAAGAGCAGCACGAGAGTAGGCCACCAGAATCTTCGTTTCCATTTTTTATTGTGCCAGTGCGACAGATAGGTCCTGCAGATATACCAGTCGGGCAAGAGGAACAAGGCCAGAAACAGAAGTGATACTCTTAATAAAATCATATTGGCAGGTTTGAATGGGTTAGGATTGTAAGTTGGCAGCCAGGTATTTGCGTAATACGTCGGGCTCCATTTGCCGTCGGGCAGCATAATCCATGAGTTGTTCTTCATCGATTTTTCCCACGGAAAAATAGCGGGAAGCCGGATGTGCGAACATCAGTCCGCATACCGACGCATGCGGTTGCATCATCCCGTTTTCGGTGAGACGGATGCCGATGCGTTTCATGTCGATGAGGCGGTCGAGCAGGAAGCTGACTGAAATATCCGGCAGGGAGGGATAGCCTACTGCAGGACGTATGCCCTGATAATCTTCATTCAGAAGCTGCTTCATGGTGAGATGCTCGTCTTTGGCATATCCCCAGACCTCCTTGCGCACAGTTTCATGGATTTTCTCGGCCGCTGCTTCTGCCAGGCGTTCTCCCAGCGTCTTGATGAGCAGAGCCTGGTAATCGTCGTGCAGGAACTCTTCTTCCATGGCCGGGTCAATGGTGGTGGCAAATCCGCCCACTGTATCTTTGATGCCCGATGAGAGCGGGCGTACAAAGTCGCTCAGGCAGAGAAACGGGTCGTCGGGTCGTACACGGGTCTGCTGGCGAAGCAGGGGGAACGACGTCCCCTCCAAAATCAGGTTGTCTCCGTCGGCATTGGCCTCCATGAGGCGGTAGAGGGCATAAACGCCGTATTTCCCGTCGATGTGGTTGAGCATGCGTACAGCTTCCTTGTGTAGTTGCATGGCTTCGGCAGCCTTGGCACGGTCGGCTTCCGGAAACGAAGCCAGCCAGCCGGCCCGGCAGGCATCACAGCCATGAATGTCGGCAATGGTGGCAAAGCGAGGCTGGAACCCCCACGCATGGAAAAAATAGATCCAGTTGATGTACTCGGCCAGGTCGTGTATGTCGTAACGGACGGTGGTGATGTCTGTTTTCATGCAATTTCTTTTATCGTTCAAATTTCAGGGCCTGTCCACGGTGGGCTTTGTCTACCTTTCCATTCTCATAAACTACCGCTCCGTTGACAAAGGTTTTCTCTACTTTCCCGTGGAAGGTACGTCCTTCCATCGGACTCCAGCCGCACTTGCTTTCAATGCAGTCGGTAGTGACGGTCCATTCCTTGTGAGGATTCAGCAGCACCAGGTCGGCCTGATACCCCGGTCGGATGAAACCTCTCCGGCTGATTTGGAAAAGCTGGGCAGGCGCATGACACATTTTCTGTACCAGCTGCTCCATCGAAAGCAATCCTTCGTGCACTAGTTCATAGATGCTCACCAGCGAGAACTGCAGGGTAGGCATACCGGATACCGCCTTCAGCGCACCGCCTTGTTTCTCCGACAGCAGGTGAGGGGCGTGGTCGGTGGCAATCACGTCAATCAGGTTGGTCGTCAGTGCCTTTCTCAGGGCATCGCGGTCGGCTTTCGTCTTGATGCTGGGGTTGCATTTGATGCGGGCTCCCAGTCGGGCATAGTCCTCGTCACAGAACATCAGGTGTGACACACAGGCTTCTGCCGTAATCTTCTTTTCAGTCAGCGGACGGTCTTCGAAGAGACTCAGTTCGCGTGCCGTACTGATGTGCAGAATGTGCAGGCGGGCACCGGTTTCCTTGGCCAAGGCTACGGCCAGTGAGGAAGAATGGTAGCAAGCCTCCTCATCCCGTATCAGCGGATGGAAAGAGATGTCGAGGTCCTCTCCGTATAGTTGTTTATAGTGTTCAGTATTCTGACGGATGGTATTCTGGTCCTCGCAATGCGTGGCAATCAGCATACCCGCTTCCGAAAATATCTTTTTCAATGCCTCCATGCGGTCTACCAGCATGTTGCCCGTGCTGGCTCCCATGAAAAGCTTCACGCCGCATACCCGGGTCTTGTCCAGTTCCTTCAGCAAGTGGGTATTGTTGTTCGTGGCGCCAAAGTAGAACGAATAGTTCACGATGCATTTGGTGGCAGCATCCTGAAACTTGTTGTCCAGCGCCTCCAGGGTGGTGGTCTGCGGGTTGCAGTTCGGCATATCCATGAAAGAGGTGACTCCACCTGCCGCAGCCGCAGCCGTTTCGGTGGCCATATCTGCCTTCTGCGTCAGTCCCGGATCGCGGAAATGTACATGGTCGTCTATCACTCCCGGCAGCAGGAAGCATCCTTGTGCGTCAATCTGTTCGTCACAGTCGGCTGCGGGTTTCCCGTCTCCTTCGATAATCTCCTGGATTTTCTCTCCTTCAATAACCACGGAACCGGCAAACCGACGTCCTTCGTTTACAATGATTGCATGATGTATCCACGTACGTTTCATAAACACTTTTTTCAATTAGATTTTTTGGGGTATTTCTTGAACCAGCTGTCCCATTTCAGCTGGATGACGCCGAACACGGCCTCTCCGAAAATGCTGCTGTTCATCTTGGAAGTACCCAGCTCGCGGTTGATGAAGATGACAGGTACTTCGGTGATGTGGAAGCCGCATTTGAAGGCTGTGAATTTCATTTCAATCTGGAAGGCGTAACCCTTGAAGCGGATACGGTCCAGATGAATGGTTTCGAGCACTTTCCGGCGGTAGCAGACAAAACCGGCAGTGGTGTCGTGAATGGGCAGGCCGGTGATAAACCGCACATATTTGGAGGCGAAGTACGACATCAGTACTCTTCCCATCGGCCAGTTGACCACATTGACTCCGCTCACGTAGCGTGAACCGATGGATACATCGGCACCGTCGTCGTGGCAGGCCTTGTAGAGTCGGGGCAGGTCGTTGGGGTTATGGCTGAAGTCGGCATCCATTTCGAATACATAGTCGTATCCGTGTTCGATAGACCATTTGAAGCCGGTGATATAAGCGGTTCCCAGTCCGAGCTTGCCTTTCCGTTCAATCATGAACAGGCGTTCGGGAAATTCTTTTTGCAGCCGGCGAACGATGTCGGCCGTACCGTCGGGAGAATTGTCTTCGATGACCAGAATGTGGAAACATTTTTCCAGTCCGAATACTGCCCGGATGATATTTTCGATATTTTCCTTCTCATTGTAAGTAGGAATTATCACAATACTGTCACTTGTCTGCATGGTGTTTCTATTATGTCGTGCAAATATACATATAAAATATGGATTCCTTTTCGAGTGTTTTATTTTTCTTCGGAAAAACGTAAGTGCGTTTGCCCTAAAGCGCAAGTGCGTTTCAAGTAAAACGTAAGTGCGTTTTAAGTAAAACGTAAAGGCGTTTGGAGGAAAGCGTCGAAGCGTTTTGATTCAACGCAAGTGCGTTTTTTTACCCCTTTACCGGGAGCATGGAAATGCCCTTCTAAGGTATTCCAGCGGGGAATCGGTACTTCCTCCTAATTTTTTTATGAAAAAAAGAAGGCGACGTATCTACTTTCACAAAAAAAAGTTTGTAGACTTGCGTCCGTATTTGTAAAATAAGATTTGAAATCAAAGTTATGATTATAGGTATAGATGTGGGAGGAAGTACCACCAAGATTGTAGGCATGAAAGACGGCCTTATTTGTCATCCGATGTTTGTGACGGCTGCCGACCCTGTGACTTCGTTGTTCGGGGCTTTTGGCAAGTACATATACGACCATTCCATCCAGCTCTCGGAGGTGGAACAGGTGATGCTGACCGGAGTGGGCAGTTCCTATATACAGCAGCCCTTGTACGGTTTGCCTACGGCCCGGACGGACGAGTTTATTGCCAACGGGTTGAGTGCGCAGTATGCCACCGGACTGGACAAACTGATGGTGGTGAGCATGGGTACGGGCACATCCTTTGTGCGTGTGGAAAATGAGGAGATTCGTCACATAGGCGGCATCGGTATCGGAGGAGGTACCTTGATGGGATTGTCGCGTCTGTTGCTGCATACGCAGGACATTTTGTGGGTATCAGAACTGGCCGAGAAAGGCGATTTGCGGAACGTGGACTTGCAGATTCAGGATATTTGCCGGACTTCCCTGCCCGGCCTTCCCCTGGATGCGACAGCTTCGTTGCTGGGCAAACTGGATAACAATGCCTCGCCGGAAGACCTGGCCTTGGGCCTGATGCACATGGTTCTGCAGTCCATCGGGCAGGCTGCCGTACTGTCGGCTATGGAAATGGAAATCCACGATTTCGTGCTGATAGGCAATCTGACGCAGCTTCCCCAGTGCCGTCCGGTATTTGAAACCATCGGGCAGATGTACGACGTGCGTTTCATCATTCCGGAATATGCCGAATACCAGACAGCGATAGGTGCGGCCCTGGCTTATATCAAGAAAATAGAAACCAGTCTGGTAAGGGAGTGAACCTTATCGGACTGGTTTCGGTCTTTATCTAAATACGGTTGAAAATTCTCCTTCCATCCTTGTATGCTTACAACAAAATAATGCTTGAAGCTTACTTGTTCTTTTTATTTTTATCTCTAAATAGGGTCCTTATCAGATTAAAAATAGCCACAGTAAAAGCATAAAACAAACAAGGTTTGATGATACTTTTTATTGAAGTTTCTGTGAGCATATAGTACATTGACATCATTCCGAACAATGCAAAAAAGTCCCTAAAAAAAGTGATGTATATCTATAATTTTTTTCAATCATATTGGTAAATAGGTAGTGTAAAATGAACTGTGTCAGGATTAGTCTTATTCTTTTCGCAGAATATCCGCTATCAGGTAAATCTGGCTTTCTGTCACCTTTTGTGATTCCAAGGCCGCTTTGTCGGCCAGGAATAAGGCGGTGAAGTCCTCTTCCGATTCACATCCGGCCTGTGCCTTCCGATAATGGGTGAGCGCCTGAGGGATGTTTCCCATGGTCAGGTAGACGTGTCCGGAGTTCAGCCAGTCGTTCACCTGGGGGCTTTCCAGTGCAAGCAGTTTTTCGTATATCCGTAGGGCATCGTCGTATTTCCCGGACATGAAATAGCACCAGCCGATGGCCCGTCGTGCTTTTTCCGGATGTGTTTCCAGAAATTCCACTTTATAGAACAGTTTGATAGCTTCCGGATAGTTCTTGAGGGCGGCAAGGCATTGTCCCGTCTGCATCAGGAGGTGCAGGTTGTCAGGGTCGGTCTCCAGGACTTTCCGGTAGAAGGTGACAGCCATGGCATAATCTCCCGATTGTTTGTAGCATTGTGCCAGTTGCTTGAGCGTCCATAAATGGTTGGATTTTAAGGCATCTGCCTGCAGATAGGCCCGGATGGCTTTCTCGTAATCCTTGTTTTTCTGGTAAGCGAAGCCTAGTTTCTGCCAGGTCTCGGCATGGGCCGGGTCTTTTTCAGCCAAGGTCTCATAAAGATTGGCCGCTTCCGTCATATAGCCTTTGGAGAACAGGTAGCCGGCAATCTGGCCATGATATTCTCCCTTCAGGAGCAAGGGACGCAACAGGTCATTGTTCCAGAAATCCAGCTTGTCTTTAAAAATATCGTGCATCTCCTGTCTGAACCGCCATAGCTTGTAGAACCGGTACAGGTTATGGATGTACTGCCGTTGGACGGCGTTGAGTTTCTGTTCTTCCAGGTTCTCGTTCAGATTTAGGTCATTGGGTATCAGGTCTTCTCCGTTCAGTTTGGAGCGCATGAAGGTCTGCTGGTCGTGAGGCAGCGACTGCATGGCCAGGCAGAAGGAATATTTGTCGGAATCGCAGAACGCCGGGGAGCTGATCATCAGTCCGAGTAAGGATTTCTCGTTGAACGTCTTTCCCTTATAGATTCGGTACAGGTCGGGCACTTTCAAGCTGAACAGATAGAACCAATGGGCCGCTTCCTGGAAAAAGGGGAAGGTCTTCAGCTGGGAGAAAGCGGTCATATACGTATCGGCGCCTTCCATCTGCAACTCACCCAACTCGCGCATTTGATTGTTCATCTGTTCGATGTCTTTCTGCCATTCCGGATTGAGGTCCTCGATGTCCTCTATTTCGATGGCCTTCAGTTCCGGGTTGCGTAATTGGGGATTACGCATCATTTGGGGAATGATTTCTTCCCTCATTTTCTTGTCAATCTTTTCCGTTTCGCGCGAAAGAAGGAAAATGATTTGTATGTCATGCAGCTGTTTCAGGAGCGTCGGATTGTCTTCCATCAGCTTCAACGCAGATACCAGTTCCGGGTACAGGCGGATACGGTCCGACTGGAAATAGGTGGCAAGTGCGATGCCTGCCAGAGCCCGTTGGCTGACCGCGGATTCGCTGCCCTGCTGATAGGCGAAAAGCAGCCAGAGGAATTTCCGCTGGTCGAAAAGCTGCAGCAGGCTCAGGGTTACGGCGCTGGTCATCACCGCCTTGTCGTTGGTTGCCATGGAAGAGCTGAGGAACAGTGCGCGGGCTTCCTGGAAGTCTTCTTCACTCCATTGGGTGGAAACCCATATCTTGTTGAACAGTTCGTCGATGACATTCTGGTGGAGGGTATAGTTTTGGAGAGCCTGCTCTTCTTCCTCAGGGGTCTGAGGGGAGAGAGACGGGTGTCTGGCCGCTTCCAGCATGAAACCGATTTCCTTGAAAGAATGTGGCGGTGTCTGTGCGAATTTCCTGAATTTATCCGCAAAATAGCCGTAGGCCTTTTCCTGGTCTTTCAGGAAATATGTGTTGTCGGCCAGCTCATATCCCTTGCATAGCAACTGGTTGTAGATGGTTTCACGTTGGGGGTCCTGCGTCCCCATTTCCGTATATTGAAGCATATAGTGATAAGTCGTCTGTTGGGCTTCAATCTGCGACTTCAGCTCCCAGTTATTCAGCGTGTTTGCAGCCTCTTTAATCTTGGAGAAAGCTTCCTTGAGTCTTTTCTCGTGTAAGAGTTGAATGATTTCCTTGTGCATGATATTTGTTCAGAAGTCTAAAAAATAATGGAGAGGAGTCTTTTTCGACCCCCTTCCTTGGGAGACAAAAGTAATAATTATTTCTTACTTTTCCGATTTTGGGGCTTGCATAAAAGAAAAAATAACGCTTTATGGAGAATTTCTTTTCTTCTCATTATGAGATGATTATGTGATTCTTTCGGGTTTTTCTCAGAAAAAATTGAATTTTTTTCAGTTTGCGGATAGGGGTTTTGCCGGTAGGCTGCGTTATGAAAACGAAATCACCTAGCTAAGTGAAACAACAGAGAAACTAAACGCAAGACTGTTCATCGATAGAAATTGAATAAGAATTGCATAATTTTTAATGATTAAAAAACTGGAACTTATGAAATTTAAATTTATTGCATTATCTTTGTGTATGTTGGCAAGTGCGAACCTGGTAAAAGGACAAGAACATAGTAAGAATTTCACACCTTCTGAAAACCGCCATGACATTCGTCTTTCGGTGAGTGACGGTTTGACTCAGGGAACGGTCGACGTGTTGGGCATGGGATTGCTGGATGCAGTGACCGGCAGCAAGCGTACAGATTCAAATTATAGTTTGGTATATGGCTTGGGTTATCGTTACTCCTTCGGACGCTTTAAGGTAGGTGCCGATTTGGGATTCTCTAAATCAAACAGCAAGTTGACCTTGGCGGGAGAAACGGCTCCTTCTCTGAAAGAAAGCAACCTGAATTTCCTGGTGCTCCCGGCTGCGGAATTTGTGTACTATAAAAGAGGATTGGTGGAACTGTATGGAACGGCTGCTGCCGGTGTGAACTTGAGCCGTCACAAGGAGAACGCATTGACCGATGCCGGAAAAAAGGCGGTGCAGAAAGCCGATTTGAGTACTTCCTTTGCGTATCAGGTAAATCCGATTGCGTTGAGAGTAGGTAACGACCGTGTAGGAGGTTTTGTGGAGGCCGGACTGGGACATAAAGGCTTTTTGACGGCGGGCGTTAGCTTGAAGTTTTAAATAAATATATTGACTGAATCACGAGAATGAAAGCCAATAGAAAGGACATATTCAAATCCCGTTTTCAGGAACATTATTCAAGGCTATGCCATATAGCCTATGGATATGTTTCTGACGCGGACGATGCGGAAGACATCGTGCAGGAACTCTTTATCGGTGTGTGGAACAAGCAACTTGACGCCATGCCGGAAAAAGAATTCGCGGCCTATCTGACCACTTCCGTAAAAAACAGTTGTATTTCCTTTCTTCGGAAGCGGCGGGAAGACACGGTGTCGATAGACGACCATCCGGCTTCTGCCAGCTGTCTGCCGGATGAAATGCCGGAGGAGGGAGAACGTTCTCCTGAGGATTTGCTGCATGCGGCTTTGGCCACGTTGCCTCCCAAATGCAAGGAGATTTTTTTGTTGGCCAAGCTTCAGGGCTTGAAGTATCGTGAAATTGCCGGAAAACTGGCTTTGTCGGAGAAAACCGTGGAGAATCAGATGACAAAGGCCATCAAGTTGCTGCGTGTCTATGTGGCTGAACATGGTTTTCTGCTGGTGACGGTCATTGTTTCCATTTTATCCATGATTATAAACCGTAAATGAGTATGGACAAGAATGAAGATATAAATGAATTGCTGGCCCGTTATTTTGCACATGAGCCGTTGACTCTTGTTCAGCAACGTGCACTGGATGAGTGGATTTCGGCGAATGGTCAGGAATTTGAACGAATGAGAAAGCTGATGGAGACACCGGTAAGGGTCTCGAAGGAGATTCACTTTGATGCCGAAAAGGCCTGGCAGAAAATCGAACCTCGGTTACAGGAACGTCCGAAGACGGTTGCTTTCCGGCGGAAGATGACTTTTATCTGGTCTGCCGCGGCATCCTTGCTGCTGTTATTGGGAATCGGTACTTTCTATCTTCTCCGTACAGGAACGGAGGAACAGCTCATCCGTTATGCCAATACGGGCACGAAGGTACAAAGGGTGCTTTTGCCCGACAGTTCGGAAGTAATCTTGTATCCGAATGCTACACTGGCTTATTCTTTTTCCGGTAAGGAGGAAGGGCGGCACACCCAATTGCGGGGCAAGGCTTTTTTCCAGGTGAAGAAAATGCACGGGATACCTTTTCAGGTAAAAACCGCTTTATTGAATGTGGAAGTGCTGGGCACTTCGTTTCTGGTGGATGTGACACAGCAGGAAAAAGCGGGCGTTTATGTCAAGACCGGTAAAGTGCGGGTGGAGGCTTCCAGTCAGGAAGTGGTGATTGAAGCCAACGAGAAGGCGGAGTTGAAGAACGGGACCTTGCAGGCTGACACCATTTCACGTCCGCAGGATGTGTTTGGAGAAAAACAACAGGTGCTGGTCTTTGAGCAGACACCGGTCACGGAGGTGGTAAAAGTCATTGCTGAAAAGACGGGGGTACGAATTGATTTGGAAAAAGGGTTGGAAAAGAATCTGATTACCACCCGGATCAGTCTGTCGGAAACGAATATTGCCAGCGAACTGGCTTTTCTTTGTGGGTGCAAATGTGAGACATTGGTAGAAGGAAAACATTACAGGCTTTATGAAAAATAGATGGCTGTTTCTCTTGTTATGGATGATGAGTGCTTTCGGATTCCAGCAAGTGAGCGGACAGGAAGTCAAATCAGAACATACGGTAGCGGAAGAGTGGATTCAAGTTCCTGGCTCTTCCGCTACCGTGTCGCAGTGGTTTGGCTGGATAGAAAAGTACACAGGCATCGTGCTGGCGTATAATGCGGCCCAGATAGAAATGGATAAAGTCTGCCGGATAGAACGGAGTGAGAAAATGACCGTACGGGAATTGCTGGATAAGATCCTGGCGGGTTATCAGGTAAAGACGGCTTTTGTACCTCCCCGGAAGTTAGTGATTCAGGCACGCCGGATAGAAAACTATTATGTCAGCGGTACCGTGTGTGAGGAGGAAAGCGAGGAACAGCTGTATGGGGCGGTAGTGACATTGGAAGACAGGCGTGGAAAGCAATGGAATACCATCTCGAACGAAAACGGGATGTTCCGGCTGTATGTGCCGGAAGGGCTGTATGTCTTGAAGACTTCCTATATGGGCTACACTCCGCAGACCCGTGCGGTCCGGGTGGAAAAAGACTGCTTTGTCCGTACCCATCTGAAGCCGTTGCTTTTTGAAATAGAGGAAGTGACGGTTGAGTCCGGTAAGCGGGAAAATGAGCTGAATGGACTGACACCTTCTAATTTGCTTTCATTTAACGGGAACGATTTGTTTTCTCAGATTTGGATTCTGCCGGGGGTGACCTCCTCCTTGGCAGGGCATAACTTTATGGTGGATGGGGGAGGATACGATGAAAACCAGTTGCTGTTGGACGGGGTACCTGTTTTCCATCCGGGCCATTTCAATTCCCTGTTGCCGGTCTTCAACGGTGATGCGGTGAAAAACATGGTGTTCTATAAAGGTTTTTTCCCTACCAGACTGGAAGGGAAAATTTCGTCCGTGACGGAAGTGAACCTGAAAGAAGGAAACAAAGACGAGCATGTGCGTACGCTTACGCTGGATATGCCGGCTGCTTCGGTCACGCTGGAGGGACCGATTATCAAGAAGAAACTTTCGTATATGGTGAGCGCGCGGCGCAGCTGGCTGGATTTTTTCGATGGACTGTTGTCGGAAGAAAACCGCTTGAACCACTCCATGTATGATTACAATGCGAAATTGTCTTATAGCCTTTCTCCCGTCAGTACGCTGAATGTGCTGGCTTACGGTGCACGGGACGACTACCGTTTGCCGATTAAGGAGAACGGAGAGAATGCTTCTGTGTTGCGCTGGGACAATCAGGTTTACCAGCTGTCTTATACGACACAAAAAGGCGGTCTGGGGAATACCACTTCCGTATTCTATTCCGCTCATAACAACCGGGCCTATATGGGAGAAATGGGGTACGACGGCGAAAGCTATGTGCATAGCGGCATCAAGTCGCTGAATGTGGCGACAGACTTCAGTTATGCGTATGAGAATCTGTATCATGCCCGCTGGGGAGTAAAATATGCGTATGAGATTTACGACTTGGCTTCGCAAGGGGGAGAGATGACGGTGCGTCATGAACCCGTGAACCAGGTTTCCTTGTATTATGACAACCTGTTGCGCATCTCGCCTGAACTCTCTGTGCAGGTAGGAGTGCATGGGGTGGGGTATTATCCGCAGCACAGCCGTTCATTCTATAGCATCCAGCCCCGTTTCTCGCTGAAATATTTCCCTTCAGAGAAAAATCTGCTGTATGTGAACTTTTCAAAGATGGAGCAGTTTTATCATTTCCTTCGTTTTGACAGTTTTTCTTTGCCTACGGATTTCAGGATGCCCAGCATTGACGGTTTCAAGCCTCGTTCTTCCGAACATTATGAAGTGGGATGGAAGCATTTTCTGAAAGACGGACAGCTGGAGTTTTCTGCTTACTACAAGACGAGAAGGAATGTGCTGGCTTTGCGCCCGGACACGTGGATTGAGGATGGTCCGTGGAAACAGTATCTGATGGTGGGAAGGGGAGACAGTTATGGGATAAAAGGGTATTACTACCAGCAGTGGAAGCACTGGACCTGGCAGCTTTCGTATGCGTATTCCCGGAGTCGGGAATGGTTTGGCGAAATGCCTGAAAGAGGCAAGATGCCCTCCTTGTACGATGTGCCTCATCAGTTGGCCGGAGCCGTTTCCTACCAGCTGACGAAACGCTCCTCATTTTCCGTAGGGGGGACGTTGCGTTCAGGAAAGGTCATGCAACTGGATGAAGATTTTGAACTGTTGCCTGCCGAGGATTTCCGGAAAAGACGCGAACCGCTCAACTATCGGGTGGATGTGGGGTATTCTTATCGGAAATCCTTTGATGAAAAGCTGCTTTTACTTCGTTTGGGAGTCTATAATCTGGTGGGTAACCCTTCGGAAGAAGACATCCTGAATTTTTATTCGGTACACTGGCATAGTAATTGTTTGCCATACGGGAGCATCAGTTTTAAGTTCTGAACAGTGAATTCTGGTTCATTCTTTGTCTTTTTGTGTGTATATTCAAACGAGATTTGCTATTTTTGCACCATCTATAGATGGAACGATGAGTATAAAAGAACTTCAGGATATTTATGCCAAACATCCTAATATCGCTGGTTTGGCTTCTTTGTGTAAGGATAAGAGTGTAAAAAATGTATTTCTGGAAGGTATGCACGGTTCGTGTGCTTCCTTGTTTGCCTCGGTATGCATCAAGTCGGTGCCGGGCATTCATGTATTTATCTTGAATGACCTGGAGGAAGCGGGATATTTTTACCATGACATGGTACAGGCAAACGGAGATGCGGACATCCTGTTTTTCCCTTCTTCTTACCGTCGGGCCATCAAATACGGGCAGAAAGATGCGGCCAACGAGATTCTCCGTACGGAGGTGCTGAGCCGTCTGGAGCGGCAGGAGCCGGTGGCAGTGGTCACTTATCCGGAAGCCTTGGCCGAAAAAGTGGTATCCCGGAACCAGCTTTCCGCATCGACCTTGACATTGAAGGTGGGGCAGAAAGAGGAGACGGAGAAACTCATGGAAAAGCTGTCCGGCTATGGCTTTGAACATGTGGACTATGTCTACGAACCGGGACAGTTTGCCTTGCGGGGGAGTATTCTGGACGTATATTCCTTTGCATCGGAATATCCTTATCGAATCGACTTCTTCGGCGATGAGATTGACAGCATCCGGACGTTTGAAGTCGAGACACAGCTGTCGAAAGAGAAAAAGGAGTCGGTGAGCATCGTGCCGGAATTGTCTACCTCGAAAGGTTCGGATATCTGTTTCTTGGATTTTGTTTCAAAAGATGCGATTCTTTGGGTAAAGGATTTGCTTTGGGTACGCGAACGCATCCAGGCGGTTCATGACGAGACCGTATCGCCTCAGGCATTGAAAGCCTACGAAGGAGAGCAGACGGAGCTGATGGATCTTTCCCGGAAACTGATTGACGGGGCAGAGTTTACGGTGCGTGCCTTGGAATTTTTCCGGATTGATTTCGGGCATAAGGCCGTAGGAACTCCTCAGGCACGGCTTGCTTTCGAGACTTCCGTGCAGCCTATTTTCCATAAGAATTTTGATTTGGTGTCCAGTTCCTTTACTGATTTCCTGCAACGGGGCTATCGTTTGTATATCTGTTCGGATAGTGCCAAACAGACAGAGCGGTTGAAAGATATCTTTCAGGAAAGAGGCGACCAGATTACGTTTGAGCCGGTGGACCGTACGCTGCACGAGGGCTTTGTGGACCATACCCTTCGGATGTGTGTGTTTACAGACCATCAGATATTCGACCGTTTCCATAAATACAATCTGCGCAGTGACAAGGCCCGCAGCGGAAAGGTGGCGTTGTCGCTGAAGGAACTGAACACGTTTGAGCCGGGTGACTATGTGGTGCATATCGACCACGGTATCGGCCGTTTTGCGGGACTGGTGCGCATCCCGAACGGGAATACCACGCAGGAGGTCATCAAACTGGTGTATCAGAATGACGACGTGGTGTTCGTGTCCATCCATTCGTTGCATAAAATCTCGAAATACAAAGGCAAGGAAGGCGAACAGCCGCGTATCAGCAAGCTGGGAACCGGTGCTTGGGAGAAAATCAAGGAACGGACGAAGACCAAGATCAAGGACATTGCCCGTGACTTGATCAAATTGTATTCGCAGCGTAAACAGGAAAAAGGATTTAAATACAGCCCCGACAGTTTCTTGCAGCACGAACTGGAGGCCAGCTTCTTGTACGAGGATACGCCCGACCAGCTGAAGGCTACTCAAGACGTGAAGGCGGACATGGAGAGCGACAAGCCGATGGACCGTCTGGTGTGCGGGGACGTGGGCTTCGGAAAGACGGAGGTGGCCATCCGGGCGGCTTTCAAGGCGGTGGCCGACAACAAGCAGGTGGCGGTGCTGGTACCGACCACGGTGTTGGCTTTCCAGCATTACCAGACTTTCAAGAAACGGCTGGAGGGGATGCCTTGCAAGGTGGAATACCTGAGCCGTGCGCGTACGGCAAAAGATACCAGCCGCATCCTGAAGGAACTGGCCGAAGGAAGTATCAATATACTCATTGGTACGCATAAAATCATTGGGAAGAGTGTGAAGTTCAAGGACTTGGGGTTGCTGATTATCGATGAGGAGCAGAAGTTCGGGGTGAGCGTGAAGGAGAAACTCCGTCAGATAAAGGTGAATGTGGATACGTTGACCATGACGGCCACGCCGATTCCGCGTACGCTTCAGTTCTCTCTGATGGGAGCCCGTGACTTGTCTGTTATCCAGACTCCGCCACCCAACCGTTATCCGATTCAGACGGAAGTGCATACGTTTAATGAGGAAATCATTACCGAGGCCATCAACTTTGAGATGAGCCGTAACGGACAGGTCTTTTTCGTGAACAACCGGATTCAGAATCTGGCGGAACTGAAGGCCATGATTCAGCGTAATATTCCGGACTGCCGGGTGTGCATCGGACACGGACAGATGCAGCCGGAGGAACTGGAAAAGATTATCTTCGATTTTGTCAACTATGACTACGATGTGCTGTTGGCTACAACCATTATTGAGAGTGGCATCGACATACCCAATGCCAATACCATCATCATCAACCAGGCACAGAATTTCGGATTGAGCGACCTGCATCAGATGCGGGGACGTGTGGGACGAAGCAACAAGAAGGCTTTCTGCTATTTGCTGGCTCCTCCATTGTCTTCACTGACACCAGAGGCTAAACGGCGTTTGCAGGCCATCGAGAATTTCAGTGACTTGGGAAGCGGTATTCACATTGCCATGCAGGATCTGGATATCCGTGGGGCCGGGAACATGCTGGGAGCTGAACAGAGCGGATTCATCGCCGACTTGGGATATGAAACTTATCAGAAGATTCTGAACGAGGCGGTAACTGAACTGAAGAACGAAGAGTTTGCCGACTTGTATGCGGATGAAATCAAGGCCGGAGAAGAGAAAATCAGCGGTGAAGAGTTCGTGGATGAATGTACCGTGGAAAGTGACCTGGAATTGCTGTTCCCGAATGAATACATTCCGAGCAGCAGTGAGCGTATGCTGTTGTACCGGGAGCTGGACAAACTGGAATTGGACAAGGATGTGGAGGCGTTCAGGGCCCGATTGCTCGACCGCTTTGGCAAGATTCCACCCGAAGGAGAAGAGTTGCTGCGTATCGTGCCGTTGAGGCGGTTGGCCAAGCGCCTGGGCGTGGAGAAAGTGGTGTTGAAGGCCCAGCGTATGACCCTCTTTTTTGTCAGCAACCTGGACAGTCCGTATTATCAGAGTATGGCTTTCGGAAAGATTATCGCGTATATGTCCAAGAATCCTCGTTACTGCAATTTGCGGGAACAGAACGGACGCCGGAGCATGGTGGTCTCCAAGGTGACCAATGTGAAAGATGCAGTGAGTATTCTGCAGGAAATTGTCAGCTTGGAGGGAGAAAAGGCTCAGTAGGGTCCGCTTGTCTCAATCGGGTGACAGTGGGATTGCATTTCTGTTTCAGTAAGCTTGGGGTGATTCATTTTCGGACCGGATGGAAAGGATCAGGCGGAATAAACGGCTATTTTTATGCTTCAAATTCAAAAAGGCTTATGAAAAAAATAGGATGGATACTGCCGTTTCTGGTTTTCCCTCTGTGCATGCAGGGGCAGACGGCACGTGAAGAGATTGATGAGAATCCGGCACTGGCGGGAGGGAAATACTATGCCTATGAGGCACCCGATGTGCAGCTTACGCCTGCTCCCGCGGGTTATACTCCTTTTTATATTTCGATGTTCGCCCGTCATGGATCGCGTTATCTGACGAAGGAAAAGAAATATACTCAGCCTTTGTCGCTTCTCCTTGCGGCGGATGAGGCCGGGGTGCTGACCGCAGACGGAAAGCGGGTATTGAAGGTGGTGGCGGCTTTGGCCCAGGAAGCTGAAGCACGTTACGGCGAACTGACGCCGAAAGGGGCGCGGCAACATCGGGAGCTGATAGACCGGATGTACCGGCATTATCCGGAGGTATTCAGTGAGGGAGTGCATGTGGATGCACGCTCTACCTATAAAACACGGGCCTTTCTTTCCATGGCAGCCGGTTGTGTGGAATTGAAGGGGTTGAACCCCAGGCTGCACATCACCACGCAGGCCAGTGAGGCGGATGCCTATTATATAAAGTACAAGAATCCTTTGTATGAAGCACAGCATTTGGAGAACAGTGACTCGGTGTATCGTGCGGCAGATAGCGTGTATGTGCATCCGGCACGCTTGATGAAACAGCTGTTTCGCGATTCTTCTTACGTAGAGGCTCATATCCAGCCGGTGAAGCTGATGACGGACTTGTTTGAGTTGCATGGCATCAGCCAGAGCAGCGACTGTCAGCCCGATTTGTCTTTCCTGTTCACTCCGCAGGAACGGTATGACTTGTGGCAGCGCAACAACTTTGAATGGTACTATGAGAAAGGAGCCTCTCCATTGAGCGACGACTGCATGTACAAGCTTGAAAGAAATCTGCTGAAGAATTTCATTGAAACGGCCGATACCGTGATAGCTTCCCGAAAGAATGGGGTGACGTTGCGTTATGGGCACGACACGAACCTGGCTCCTTTGGCGGTCCTGATGGGCATCAATGACTTGCAGGATTCCACGGCAGACTGGCAGCGCATTGCGGATACGTACCGTACCTATCGCCTCATTCCGATGTGTGGAAATGTGCAACTGATATTCTACCGTAAGAAAGGGGGGAAAGAGGTGCTGGTCAAGGTGTTGTTGAACGAACGTGAGGTGAAATTGCCGCTTCCCGGTGAGAGGACTCCCTATTATGCTTGGAAAGACGTACGGAGTTATTGGAAAAAAGTAGTGGAAAGTATTCAGCTTCCGGCAGAGGTGAAGTAGTTTGGAGGCATTATACATATTGTAAGGAGAGGTATTTCTTTTTGAAAGGGATACCTCTTTTTTTTATACGTATCTCTTGCCTAAATGTAACAGAAAAGAAATTTCGATGCAATACGGATGAAAATGGGATGGGGTACTTTTGCGGCAAATAAGAAAAGCAAATGAAAGCAAGTATAGTTTTGGCGTTGTTGTCACTGATGTCTGCAGGTGTGCAGGCCAGTGTGGTAAAAGGAAAGATTAAGGATGCGCAGACAGGAGAGGAAATTATCGGTGCATCGGTAATGGTAAAGGAAGAGCCCGGAAAGGGAGCTGTTACGGGGTTGGACGGAAGTTTTAATCTGTCTGTTAATCGGGATAAATATACATTGGTGTGTTCTTATGTGGGATACAAAAAATATGAGGTGACCATCACTCCAGACAAGAAAGAAATCGTGATTCCGTTGAAGACCGATGATGTGGCACTGGATGAAGTCGTGGTGGTGGCCTCCAATCCGGGAAGAACGGAAGCGGGTGCACGCGGCATTGAACGTCAGGCGATGAATGTGGTTAACGTGATGAGTGCCAAAGCCATTGAACTTTCTCCGGATATCACGGTAGCGAATGTGATTCAACGTATGTCGGGAGTGACCATCGAGCGGAACAGTAGCGGAGAAGGTCAGTATGCGATTCTGCGTGGTATGGACAAGCGTTACAATTATACCTTGATTAATGGGGTGAAGATTCCGAGTCCGGACAACAAGAACCGTTTCGTGCCGCTGGATATTTTCCCTTCGGAGATGCTTGACCGTCTGGAAGTGACCAAATCGCTGACTGCTAATATGGAAGGTGATGGAATCGGAGGAGCTGTTAACCTGATAATGAAGGATGCACCTACGGAACGGCAGTTTACCGTGAATTTGTCGACCGGTTACAATGCTATGTATTTCGGCCGTGACTTTCAGTCGTTCAACCATGGGGCCATCGTCAAACAGTCGCCTTATGAACAGATGGGGATGCCGGAAGACAACCGGGTGACCATGGATAATTTTACGACCGATAACTTACGGATGAGCTGGAAAAAGCCTTTGCCGGATTTGACTGCCGGGATTTCTTATGGCGACCGTTTCTTTCAGAACAAGCTGGGCGTGATGCTGGCCGGAAGTTTCCTGAATACCTATCGTGGTAAGGAAAGCCAGTTGTATTATCAGCCGGGCACCACTCACAACGGTATCGAGTATCGTAATTACTCTTCCCAGCAGACCCGTATCGGGGCGCATGCCAAATTGGACTATTTCATTAACGAACATCATAAACTGACCTGGTACAACGGCTACATGGATATGCGTGAGGCGGAAGTGCGCGACGGGCATGACGACAAGGAAGGAGCCGTACGTATGAAATGGAACCATCAGTATATCATCAACTCTACCTTGAAAGGGGAACATTCCTTTTTGGACGATGAAGCGCTTCGCCTGAACTGGTCGGCCGTGATCTCGAAAGCCTACAGTGAGACTCCGGATAATGCGGAGATATTCTTGCAAGGCAGTCACGTACAGACTTCTGGGGCGGCTACCCGGCGTTGGGAACACAATTCGGATAAAGATAAGGCGGGATATGTGGACTTGATGTACAAACTGAAATTGGACGGTGGTTCTGTCTTTGATTTCTCTGTCGGAGGTATGTACCGCGACAAGAAGCGTGACAGCTTTTTCAATGAATATACCTTCAACTCGGCAACAGGTGTGAAGGACCCGCAATATCAGGGGGAAGATTGGAATAACTATGATGAGATTCTGTTTACTCCTTTGAAATACGGTAACATCAGTGACCCGTTGAACTACGATGCATCCGAAAAGATTGGAGCAGGTTACGGAATGGTGAAATACACGTATCGTAAATGGGAATTCATTGCAGGAGTACGTGTGGAACATACCAACCAAGGATATGTGTTGAAGTTCCCGACTGAAAATGTGAATCCGGAAGGAAACCAGAAATATACGGATGTGCTGCCCAGCTTTCATGCAAAATATGGAGTGCATAAGAATGCTAACCTGCGTTTCTCGTACGCACGGTCTATCAACCGTCCCAGCTTCTTTGAGATTGTGCCTTACAGCATCATCAATGAAGACTACAAGGAAAAAGGTAATCCGGATTTGAAACATACCGTGGCCGATAATATCGACCTGCGCTATGAATATTTCCCGAAATCATCCGAACAGTTTATGGTGGGCATGTTCTATAAACGGTTGCAGAACCCGATTGAATATGGCTTGCTCAACGAGGGACAGGATACCTACTACAAACCGATGAACTTTGGAGATGCGACCAACCTGGGTGTGGAAGTGGACATCATGAAATACTTCAACTGGTTCGGTATCAAGGCTAATTATACGTACACTCACTCTACGATTACGACCGATAAACGTATCATGGACGGCAACGATGTAAAGAGCATTTCGCAGACACGTCCTTTGTTCGGCCAGGCGGCCCATGTGGCGAATTTGTCGTTGCTTTTCAAAAGCACCAAATATGGTTGGGAAGGACAGATTGCCGGAAGTTACACTGGAAAACGTTTGAGCGATATTTCCAACTGGTATAACGATGATATTTGGGAAGACGGCTACATGCAGCTGGATGCATCTGTGGAAAAGAGCTTCAAGAACGGCATCAGTATTTTTGCCAAGGCGTCCAATCTGCTGGACACTCCTTTGTTGCGATTCATTCAAAAGGGACCGCATACAGAAAATGTGGACTATGAACGTAAGAACGGCAACGTGATTGAACGGAAAGAATGGCATGGACAGTCGTTCATGCTGGGGATCAGATATAAACTATAATCAAATATAAAATTTAACTAGTAACTAAATTTATTACATGATGAGACTGAAAAATTATTTGCTGGCAAGTACAGCTTTGGTAGCGTTGTCTTTTATGACCGCTTGTACGGAAGAAGATCCTATTGCGAATGGTGACGGTACCGAGAATACAGATGGTAATGATGAAAACAATGACAATGTCATTGTTTGGCCTGCTGATACTATTGTAAAGCTTACGGATCATTATACAGTGCCGGAAGGAAAGAGTCTGGTGATTAAAGAAGGTGTACAGATCATTGTAAGCACCGATGGAGTGGGAGCCAATCATGTACCCGTAGAATTTACCGTAAACGGAAATTTGTATTGTGAAGGAACAGCCGAGAAACCTATCTTGTTCTCAATTGCGGAAGATGAACGTACGAATGAGAATGCTTTGAAAGGAATGTGGGGAGGTATTGTGGCCACCTCTACTTGCGGGGAAATGCTGATAGACCATACAGTCATAGAATATACAGGAGGCCAGGTGGTAGAAGGTTCTCCAGCTGCTAGTACAGGTATGTACACTGCAGGAGACGATGCGTATCCTCAGATAACTACTGACAATATCAACGGACATTATGTGATTACAAACTCCATTTTGCGTAACGGTTGGTCAGATGGTATTTATTTGATGGGAGGAAATGCTATTATTGCCCATAATATTTTTGCCGCCAACGGATATGACGGAGCAGAAGCTGTAAACGTGAAAGCCGGTTGCGTGGCCGATGTAGCCGACAACGTGATGTTCAGCCCGAATACCAATGGTTTGAAACTGTCTAGCTCCGGTCAGAGCGAAGACCGTGCAATGGCTAAAATCCAGGCTTACAACAATACCATTATCAATGCCGGATGGCGTCGTGACGGTGAAAAAGGTGGTTGCGTGTATGTCGAAAAGAATGCCTTGGCAAATGTCTTCAATAACCTGATGGTAAACTGCAAGTTCAGAGCCATGACTCCGAATTATAAGGATGCTAATAAAGTGGATGGAGGATACAATAGCAGTTCTGTAATCGATTACAATTATTATGCTTCTGGAACACAGAAAAGTGATGTAGTGTTTGAAGAAGAGTCAGGAGTAGCTTATTCTTGGGCTGGATATGCATACGCACATAAAAATTATAATGAAGGTGTAGTCGATGTACACAGCCTGATAACAAAGACTGCTGAAGAATGTGCGGCCAATGACCCGAAATTTGTCAACTTCCCGATTAACGACGTAGCTTTGACAGATTACGTGTACGATGAGGCTTGGGACTTCCACGTACAGGCTGGTTCTCCGGTTTTGTTGGGCGCTTACGACGGAAACGATGCGGCACTGGCTCCTTATTTTGGAACAGAAGGTTTGAGCGTAAACGGCCAGACATATACATCTCCGAAAGTGGAAGCTCACTTCGGTGCTTATGGTACAAAATGATAAATTCCTTTTCTAGGTTTTGTTAAGGCAGTCAGAGTGACTGCGTTTTCCTCAAGTGAATAAGTCCGGACAGCCTGTTTCGGGCTTATTCTTTGAATATCTCAATTCATTTAAATGCTTGATTTATGATTTCATTGAAAAAACTTTTCTGGACATGCTGCTTGTCCTTGTCTGTATTGGTGGCGTTTGCGCAGGATGCTTCTGCATGGAAGGCGTTGGAAAAGCCGGTAAACTTTCTGTTGGCCAATGACTTGGGACGTAACGGTTATTACGACCAGAAGCCTATCGCCGAACTGATGGGACAGATGGCAGAGAATGTCGATATTGAAGCAGTGGTCGCTGCGGGGGATGTACACCATTTTGAAGGTGTACGCAGCGTGAACGACCCGTTGTGGATGACCAACTATGAACTGATATACAGCCACCCGGAACTGATGATTCCCTGGTATCCGGTTATGGGAAACCATGAATACCGTGGCAATACACAGGCCGTATTGGATTACGCACAGGTAAGTGCCCGCTGGGAAATGCCCGCCCGTTATTACACAAAGGTGTTGGAGAATGACGATGTCACTGTGCGTCTGGTTATGATTGACACCGCCCCTTTGCTGGACAAGTACCGGAAAGATGTGGAGAAATATCCGGATGCCTGCAAGCAGGATATGGACAAACAGCTGGCGTGGATGGACTCTGTGCTCACTGCGGCCAAGGAAGACTGGGTGTTGGTCGTAGGGCATCATCCGATTTTTGCAGATACCGACAAGAGCGACGCAGAACGTCTGGACATGGAAAAAAGAGTGGATACCGTTTTGCGTAAACATAAAAATGTAAATATGTACCTGTGCGGTCATATTCATAACTTCCAGCACATCCGCAAACCGGGAAGTGCCATCGATTATGTGGTAAATTCTTCCGGCTCGTTAAGCCGCAAGGTGAAGGCCGTCGACGGAACCCAGTTCTGTAGTGGTGAATCCGGTTTCTCTTTGGTTTCGGCCGACAAGAAAGAATTGTGTCTGCACATGATAAATAAAGACGGAAAAGTGATTTATACGGTCCGTCAAGCCCGATAAACCAGTTTGTTTAGGTAATCCCCGGCCTGTAGAATGAGAATTTATAAAATATTTTAGGAATAAAAATTCATATTCTGTATTCCGTTGTTTTGTAAACTCGACTTTGCGTTATTGTTTTTAGAAAGCTAATTTTCTCCTCATCTGTAGGTATTTTCCAGGGAAAAAGTAGCCATTTGGCAAAAAAAGAGACATTCGTTGGAACGGTGTCTCTTTTTTTGCTATTTTTGCACAGTTTTTAGGTTATCTGTGCACGAATGAATTTTTCAGTGCGTGGATAATCAGGGAATTGGGTCGTATGAGAACGATCCGGTATCACAGAAATCATAATTAAAACATAAAGCATGATACACAAAGTATTGATCGCTAACCGTGGTGAAATTGCTGTGCGCGTGATGCGCTCTTGCCGTGAAATGGGCATTCGTACCGTGGCAGTTTTTTCCGAAGCCGACAGAACGGCTCGCCACGTACTTTATGCGGATGAAGCTTGTCTGATAGGTCCTGCTGCGTCTCGCGAAAGTTATCTGAACATAGATAAGATTATCATGGCGGCGAAACGTCATGGAGTGGATGCTATTCATCCGGGATATGGATTCCTGTCTGAAAATTCAGAGTTTGCACGTCGTTGCCGTCAGGAAGGTTTTATTTTTATCGGTCCGGATCCGGAAACAATGGATGCGATGGGTGACAAGATTTCTGCCCGCAAGCACATGATTGCAGCCGGTGTACCGGTCGTTCCGGGTACAGAACAACCGTTGCAGAGTGTGGAAGAGGCCAAAGAAATCTGTAATCAGATTGGTTATCCGGTCATGTTGAAAGCTTCCATGGGTGGTGGAGGTAAGGGCATGCGCTTGATTCACAATGTGGACGAAGTGGAAGAAGCCTATAACACAGCCCGTTCGGAATCTATGTCTTCTTTTGGTGACGATACCGTCTATCTGGAAAAATTTGTAGAAGAACCTCATCATATCGAATTCCAGATTCTGGGTGATAATTTCGGAAATGCCGTACATCTTTTTGAGCGTGAATGTTCTATCCAGCGCCGTAACCAGAAAATCGTGGAAGAAACTCCTTCTCCTTTCGTCACTCCTGAATTGCGTCAGAAAATGGGTGAAGCAGCTGTGGCTGCGGCGAAGGCTGTGCATTACAAAGGAGCCGGTACGATTGAGTTCCTGGTCGACAAGCACCGCAATTTCTACTTCCTGGAAATGAATACCCGTTTGCAGGTAGAACATCCGATTACGGAAGAAGTGGTAGGCGTGGACCTTGTAAAGGAACAGCTTCGTGTGGCCAACAACGAGCCGCTGCACTTCAAGCAGGAAGACCTGCAGCAGCGCGGACATGCCATTGAATGTCGTATCTGTGCCGAGGATTCAGAAAACAACTTCATGCCTTCTCCGGGTGTCATCCGTCAGCTGATTGAGCCGAACGGCATCGGCGTACGTATCGACAGCTACGTGTACGAAAGCTACGAAATTCCTATTTATTATGACCCGATGATTGGTAAGTTGATTGTATGGGCTACTACCCGTGAGTTTGCCATCGAACGTATGCGCCGCGTGTTGTACGAATACAAGATTACCGGACTGAAGACCAACATCAGTTACCTGCGTCATATCATGAACGTGCCCGACTTCGTGGAAGGACATTACAATACCCTGTTCATTCCGAAACACCAGGATATGCTCCGTGAGTGGGCCGGACAGAAAGAGGAAGAAACCGAAAACATTGCCATGATTGCCGCTTACATCGACTACCTGATGAACCTGGAAGAAAACAAGTCGGCATCCAGCGATAACCGTCCGATCAGCCGTTGGCGCGAATTCGGTCTGAAAAAAGGAGTATTGCGAATCTAAGCGTGTTTTAATTAAAAAGTAGAAGATTATGGAAATACATATAGGTGACAGAGTTGCGGACGTGACACTGGTCAGCAAGGAAGGCAACAAGGTGCAGCTGACCATCGACGGAGTGCCTTACGATGTAGACATCGTGATGGCCGAAAACGGAAGCTGTTCCATCCTGCACGAAGGAAAGTCGTACAACGCCGAACTGATTCGTAAGGAAGGCGGAAAAAGCTATACCGTGAACGCACATTACCAGTCATACAACATCGACATCATCGACTCACAGGCCAAGTACCTGCGCATGCGCAAGGGTGGGGAAGAAAAACAACAGGACAAGATTGTTTCTCCGATGCCGGGTAAGGTGGTCAAGATTCCGGTAAAGGTAGGCGACCGTCTGCAGGCTGGCGACATCGTGGTAGTGATTGAAGCCATGAAGATGCAGAGCAACTACAAGGTGAACAGTGAATGTGTGGTGAAGGATATCCTCGTGAACGAAGGAGACTCCGTCAACAGCAATCAGGTAATAATGACGTTGGATGTAATTAAAGAAGACGAACAATGACAACAGCAGAACAATATAAGAAATTTGAGGAGCTGGACAAGCTGGCTTCTCAGGGCGGCGGTGTAGAACGCGTGGAAAAACAGCACGCCAACGGTCACATGACAGCCCGCGAACGTATCGACATGTTGCTCGACAAGGGTACGTTCAATGAAATTGACAAATTCGTAATCCACCATTGCACAGACTTTGGCATGGACAAGAAACACATTCCGGGCGACGGTATCGTATGCGGTTACGGTAAGATTGACGGTCGTCTGGTATATGTATATGCATACGACTTCACCGTGTATGGCGGTACGCTGAGTGCGACCGGTGCCCAGAAAATCGTGAAGGTACAGGAACTGGCGCTGAAGAACGGTGCTCCGGTCATTGCCTTGAACGACTCAGGTGGTGCCCGTATTCAGGAAGGTGTGGGCAGTATCTCCGGTTACGCTTCCATCTTCTATCAGAACACCATTGCTTCGGGTGTGATTCCGCAGATTTCAGCCATCTTGGGTCCGTGTGCGGGAGGTGCCTGCTATTCTCCGGCCCTGACCGACTTCATCTTCATGGTGAAGGAAAAGAGCCACATGTTCATCACCGGTCCGGACGTAGTGAAAGCCGTGACCCACGAAGAAGTGGACAAGGAAGAACTGGGTGGTGCCTATACCCACAGCAGCAAGAGCGGTGTGACACACTTCCTCTGCGATACGGAAGAAGAAACCCTGATGAGCATCCGCGAACTGTTGAGCTTCCTTCCTTCCAACAACATGGAAGATGCGCCGATGATTCCTTGCACCGACGATATCCGACGTGCGGAAGAATCGCTGATGACAGTCATTCCGGACGACCCGAACATGCCGTACGATATCAAGAACATCATCGAGCCGGTGGTCGACAACCATTATTTCTTTGAAGTGATGCCTCACTTTGCCAAGAACATCGTAGTCGGATTTGCCCGTCTGGGCGGACGTTCCGTAGGTATCGTGGCCAACCAGCCTGCTTACCTGGCCGGTGTGCTCGACATCGATGCCTCTGACAAGGCTTCCCGCTTCATCCGTTTCTGCGACTGCTTCAATATTCCTATCGTGACGTTCGAAGACGTGCCGGGCTTCCTGCCGGGATGCACACAGGAACACAATGGTATCATCCGTCACGGAGCGAAGATTGTGTATGCCTACGCAGAAGCTACCGTACCTAAGATTACCGTGATTACCCGTAAGGCTTACGGAGGTGCTTACATCGTGATGAACAGTAAGCCGATCGGTGCCGATGTGAACTTCTCTTACCCGACAGCCGAAATCGCCGTAATGGGTGCCGACGGTGCCGTAAACATCCTCTACCGCAAGGCTACTCCGGAAGAAAAGGCCAAGGCAGTGGAAGAATACAAGGAAAAATTCTCCAATCCTTACCGTGCGGCCGAACAGGGTTATATCGATGAAATCATCCTGCCGAAAGATACCCGTTACAAACTGATTCAGGCATTGGAAATGACTCAGAACAAGAGCCAGAGCAATCCGCCGAAGAAACACGGCAACATGCCGCTGTAATCAGCTGACGATTATTCAGTAAATCCACATAAGAAGCGAAGAATTCCGCCGGTCATGCGCGAGGAGTTCTTCGCTTTCTTGTATAGTTATCACATTAGATTCTGTCATTATGAAGGAAGCATTTATAAAACTGCATCTTTCCATTCTCATTGCCGGAGGGACGGGCGTGTTCGGGAGACTGATTTCCCTGAACGAAGGACTGCTCGTGTGGTACCGGATGATGTTTGCCTCCGTGATGTTCTTTCTGCTGCTCTCGTGCCTGAAGAAGTTGCGGAAGGTCACTTTCGGCGATGTGGCAAAGATTGCCTCCGTGGGGCTGCTGCTGGCCAGCCACTGGATTTTCTTCTATGGAAGCATCAAGGCCTCCAACGTGTCCATCGGTGTGGTCTGCCTGTCGCTGATGAGCATCTTTACCGCCATCTTTGAGCCCCTTATCAACCGTCACCGCATTTCCTTGCGGGAGATTCTGTTCAGCCTGGTGGCCGTGGGGGGCATCGTGCTGATTTTCCATTTCGACACCCGTTACCGGACCGGTATCTGCATGGGCGTCATCTCGTCGGCCCTGGCTTCGCTGTTTACCATTGTCAACAAGAAAGTGGCCGTGAACTATACCTCCAGCACCATGCTGATGTACGAGATGCTGGGCGGTTTCCTGGGCCTGTCGTGTATCCTGCCTTTCTACCTCCATTATTTTCCCGTGGCCTCCATTCTGCCCGGAACGCAGGACTTCATTTACCTGCTCTGTCTGGCTTCAATCTGTACCGTCGGACTCTATATCCTCCAGATTCAGGTGCTGAAAGTCATTTCCGCCTTTACGGTCAACTTGAGCTACAACCTTGAGCCGATATACAGCATCATCGGTGCCATGATTATTTTCCAGGAGGCCAAGGATTTGAATTTCAGTTTCTACTTGGGACTGGGACTGATTGTGCTGTCGGTGGTGCTCCAGACCCTCAACGTGCTGTCGCAGCACCATAAGTTTGTACCCTCACTCTACGTCAAATGGAAACGCTGAAAAACCGCATCGAGCAACTGCTGGACACCCTCAACGAGCGGGTGTACGGCAAGGAAGAAGTCATGGCCCTGGCCCTGCTTTCGGCTGTGGCTGGAGAGAGTATTTTCCTGCTGGGCCCTCCGGGAGTGGCCAAGAGTATGGTAGCCCGTCGGCTGAAACTTATGTTCCGCGGAGGTACCGCGTTCGAATACCTCATGTCGCGTTTCAGTACCCCGGATGAGATTTTCGGTCCCGTGTCCATCGCCAAGCTGAAAAACGAGGACACCTACGAGCGCATGACCGAAGGTTATCTGCCCACCGCCACCGTGGTCTTTCTGGATGAAATCTGGAAAGCCGGTCCAGCCATTCAGAATGCCCTGCTGACCGTCATCAACGAGAAAATCTACCGCAACGGACAGTTTTCCGTACAGGTGCCCATGAAAGGGTTGATTGCCGCCTCGAACGAACTTCCCGCTTCGGGACAAGGACTGGAAGCCCTGTACGACCGTTTCCTGGTGCGCAAGTTAGTGGGCGGCATTGAAGACCTGTCCGAATTTGACCAGATGATTCTGACCGCCGATGAAAGCGAGCCGGAGGTGGACGAGCAGCTGGCCGTGAGCGACGAAGAATACCGTCGGTGGCAGGAACAGATGAAGGCCGTCGGTCTGCACTATTCCGTGCTGGAAGTGATTCATTCCCTCAAGGATAAGCTGGAAGACTACAACCGTCAGCTGGAAAATGCTGATGTACCCGCTTCGCCCGCCTTGTATGTGTCCGACCGCCGCTGGAAGAAAATCGTACGCCTGCTGAGGGCCTCCGCCTTCCTGCAAGGAAACACCGAAGTCCGCCTGTCCGACTGCCTGCTGATGGTACACTGCCTGTGGAACGAGACCGGACAGATAGATTGGGTGCGCGATGCCGTGCTGACGGCAGTAGGCGAGAGCGTGCGCGGCTATGTGCTGAACCTCTCCGGCATTGAAGCCGACCTGCAAGCCCTGAAGAAAGAACTCGATTCCGCAGGAGCCTTGCGCGAACGGGCCGATGCCGGACTGCAACTGGTCGATGCGTATTATTACCAAGTGGAGCGCGTGCGGTTGGCCGGACGGTTGCTTCTCTTCGCTTCCGACTACCAGCAACTGGACGATACCGGCAAGCAGTTCTACCTGCATAAGGACAAGTACAAGACCGACTGTTACGTGCTGAAGAAATACGACCCCTCGATGCGCGGCAAGGTATCCCCCTCGAAAGTCTACACCCTCCGTCGGGGCCGCCGTTCGGTGTTCATCAACGACTATGAATACCCCTTGCTGTGCACGCCCGACTGTACCGCCCTGCCCGCCATGGAAGTACAGTCGCACGAAGACCTTCCCGCCCGCTTCAGTCGGCTGGAACAGCAGCTCAGTCACGTGGAAGCCCATTGCGGCGACTGGGTGAAAGAAGAAGCCGACTATTGCGCGAACCATCTGTTTGTCGGACGAAAAGAAAAAGAAGCCATGAGCCGGATACTGGGCGAGCCGACGAAAGCCCTGTTCCGCTATCGGAACGAATTGGAGGAAATGAAACATGCATACCGGAAAGAGAACGAGGAATATCCGTCTGAAAGACCTGAAAACAGCCTATTTGGAGCAACTTCGTGAGCGAAGCCGGGCGCGGATGGAAGAATATCTTCAGGGGCGGACGGTGCTGGAGAGCGAACTGGAAGAATGTGTGTGGGACTATTACCGCAAGACGGTGCCCTCGCTTCAGGAATTCTATTCCCGCTATACCCCTGAATGGGAAGTCTTCTATGCCAACGAAACCCTTTCGTCGGCCGATTTCCTGACCTTCCTGCAACGGATGGAAACGGCCTTCCGCAAGCGCTATACCTTGGCCGAACTCGATGTGTCCTATTACATCAGTCGCCTCTCCCAGCTTCCCGAAGGAAGCGAAGAACGTGCGGCCTTGCAGGAACTCTTCTTGGACAAGTGGCACCATCTGCTCTCGGTGAAGGAATACGACTACCAGTACCAGCACCTCTTCCGCCTGTGCGACGGGTTTGCCCTGCTGGACAAGTCGTTCGGTCTGAAAACGGAAGGCAATCTCCGGGGCTCGCGCGTGAAATGGCTGTTGCGGAACCATCCGGAACTCTATCAGAAAGTGGTGCCCTACGAAAAAGCCATGGAGCAGAACCGCCAGATACGCGAGCTGGTGCGTTGCCTGGGGAAGAACGTGGGCGGACGGAAAGAAAGTTTCGACTCCCTGTCGGGACTCCGGGCCGACAGCCTGATTCATCATGCCGCCCAAAGCGACGTGGAAGGAGTGACCTTGGGCGACGACCTCAACAGCCTGCTGCCCGTGGAGTATTGCTACCTCACGGACGAGGTGCTCTATCCCTTCTTCATGCAGCGCTATGTGGAAAAACGCCTGCAACAGTTCGACTCCTATTCCCGTGAGGACCGTTCCGACCGTTCGCCGGAGAAGAAGAAAGTCAGTGCCCAGGGCCCCTACATCATTTGTGTGGACACCTCCGGTTCCATGCGCGAAGGCCGCGAACGCCTGGCCAAGTCGGCCGTGCTGGCCATCGCCCGACTGACGGAAGCCACCTCACGGAAATGTTACGTCATCAACTTCTCGGAAGACATCCAAACCCTTCTGGTGCGCGATTTGAAGACCGATTTCCCTGTGCTGGTGGACTTCCTGCAACGTCGTTTCGACGGCGGTACCGATGTGCGTCCGGCTTTTTCCGAAGCGCTGATGATGCTGCGTACCCACGGCTGGCATCGGGCCGACGTAGTGCTGATTTCCGATTTCGAGATGCCCCCTCCCGATGATGCGTTGCTGGCTGATATCCACCGTGCCCGATTGCGGGGTACTTCCTTCTATGCGCTGGTATTCGGTACCCATCCGGAAACGGACTACCTTCACGAGTGTGAAAAGTACTGGGAGATGTATTGAACGGGGAAATCACTTTGTGCTTGTTTTTCGTTTCTTGCTGAAAATAAGATTTAAAATGCGAAATTCTGCTTTCTTTTTGAAGAATGGAATTTCGTATTTTTTTGTGTATGGCCGTGTATCCCCCCTCTCAGAAGGCTTGTAGAGGGGGTACTTCCTGTCTGAAAACGGGTATTCGGATGAATCTGGAGAAGAAAATGCGGGAAAATTGGCTTGAAAAGCCGGATTTGGAGCCAAAATGCTTCGGGGTTTGGACGAAAACCCCGAAGCGTTTCAGGTAAAACTCCTTGACGTTTGAAGGAAAACGCAAAGGTGTTTGAGGGAAAATGTACTTGTGTTTTGGGAAAGTGGTTTTGGGGGCTTCTGGAGAGGGGGCGTGGGTGAAGACTTTTGAGGAGTTTTTTTGTGGAATGGGGGGATTGGGGTGTGAAAATGGGAGTTTCTTTTTGTGTGTGTTTGCTTGTGTTTTGTGGATGATGTGCGTGGCTTATTTCTTATTTGTGTGATAGTGGTTGTTGTTTTCTTGAATTTCGTTTCTTTTTGGATTTGCGTAGATACTTTTCCTTGGGAAAAAGGGAAGCATGGGGATTGGAGCGACTGAATTAGAAAATTTGAATGGGGAAGGAGGGGAATTGACATTTGGTTATGTTGGAATTATAATTTGGTTGTATGGAAGTAAAATTACGTGGGAGTGAGGATATGGGAGATAGTCTGAGGATAAAGTGGAACTTCTTGGTAGAAAGCAAAAAATGCGGTATTGTGGACAAATTATAATTTATAAATTCATATCTTTGAAGTTGGTTATACAAAGGATATTATAATGACAGAAAATTGGCTTGAAATATGTGATGTGTTAAGTTATTGTATCACGAATGGGGTAATGGAGTCAACTTACCAAAGGGAGATAGAAAATTGTTTCAAAATACTCGGATGGAGAAAGACAAATAATACATTGCAGTCACAAGTGACTATACCTATAGGAAGTAATAATTTCATCAGACCTGATATAGTATTGCAGAAAGAAAACGAGAATGGCAACATCGTACCTATTATAGCAGTAGAGGTAAAGAGACCAGACAACATAAAGAGTGAAAGACAGGAACTGCAACTGTTTTCATACATGAGACAGCTCCGTCTGAACTTTGGATTATATATAGGAGAGAAAATACAGTTATATTACGATGCCCAGGACAACAAAGAGAATCCCATAGCAAACCCTGTACTCGTAATGACTATAAACATAAAAGATACAGATAATAACGGAGACGTTTTCTGTGAACTGTTCACATACGAGCAATGCAGTTCTGAAAAGATAGAAAACTATTGTAAGGAGTCACTAAAACGGAAACAGGAATACGCTAGGCTTAAAGAAAGAATGAGTGACTTTATGCAGGATGCAAAAGAAAATGTAAAAGAACTGATAAAGAATATGCTGTTATCAGAAGGATTCACTGAAGAAAGAATTGATAAAGAACTCACGAAGATAGATATACAGGTGAATATCAAAACAAGTGAAATAAAAAACCAACAAGCTATTCAATATCCTCCGGTATCTGTAACAAAAGAACATATATCTGAGAATAACAGCTCACAAACAAGAGATACAACTCGATTCTCTTTTGATGGTGGAATAAAATACTATAATAAAAGAAAGTTTGTACTGGAGATAATAAAGGACTATATCAAAAAACATCCAGGAATAACATTTAATGAATTGGAAAAGGTTTTCTATCCGGAAATTCATAGTAAAAGCAGAGGGGTAATAAAAAAATATACGGATGTACAGCAAATGATTAAGAAATCAGAGGATATAAAAAAAAGATATTTCCTAGATGCTGGAGATATAATAACTTTATTAGATGGCATACAAATAGTAGTAAATAATCAATGGGGTACTAGATTCCCATATTTCCTGAATGCCATAAAGAATATTTATTCTATAACAAGTGACAATGAATATAGAGTATAAAAACTGCATAACTAATAAGAAGTGATTAAAGCATAAATCGTAAATACCATTATTGTATTGGAAACAAGTATCAACAAAAAGGATGTGATGGCAATCGTGGAAAGCCTGATGGAAGAGACAAAGGACTCAGTGGAAAAAGGAGAACCTGTATATATGAAGGTTTCGGAAGTTTTATCCTGAAGCACAGAACTGAAAAAACGTACGCAATATAAGTCAGAACACGACTATTATAATCCCTGCACATAATATCCCGGCTTTTAGCCTACGAAGGCGTTTATAAGAAATGTAAGTAAGTTAGAAGATTTATAAGAAAATATAATAAGAATCATATTTACATCCTCTTGGCAATGAGATAAAGTTTGACTGCCAGAAACATATTATGGGTATATTTTATTCACATTCTCTTATATTCTGACACAGAAATATATCCATAAGAATAATAAATAACTTCGGTGATTAGTTTTATTAATGTAATCTCTATATTTCGGCCTAAATCTTCTGTATTGATTTTAATCTTTGAAATATTTACATTAGTGTCCACTAAAAAATCATAGAAGTTCTTTGAAATAATTGAAATTCAATT